>Ga0116231_10007403_pt1 | contig 20129 bp, 18 predicted proteins | sample S1TSphgellanicum_2_FD_89695 | JGI IMG/M metagenome (GOLD analysis project Ga0116231, IMG submission 89695) | Host-associated microbial communities from peat moss isolated from Minnesota, USA - S1T2_Fd - Sphagnum magellanicum MG | ecosystem: Host-associated > Plants > Peat moss > Unclassified...
CTGAAAAGAAAAAAAAGGAGAAGGTGAAGAAGGTGGTGTTCAACATAAGAAAAAGGAGGAATTTTGCCAAAATATAGCCTAATGGTGTAATAAATAATTACCATGCAAAATTGCTTAATAAAATATAGGATTCAAAATGAAACATTTGAGGGTTGATAGCCCATAGTAAATTCATGTCAAAAAAGGCTACTTGTCCATCTATTTGTTGCCAGTACTTGTCCAATGTTTTTTTAAATTTTTTTTGTCCCAAATGAGAAATCTGAACCATTAAAATGAGTTTTTAAAATAATAATAATAATTTTTTTTAAAAATTAAACCTTTTTTTTTCATCATCACCATAGCCATCTTTGCCTTCCATTTACTAGGTTACTCCTCTTTAATTACCATGAATTGATCTTGGTTTTAATGTTTTGAAACTGAAATTGTAACAAATTATTAATGAAATGGTTTTAGTACATGTAGTTAGATTGTTTCAATCATTAATCAGCCCCAAGCCTTAGGCTTCAAGGTTTGATTGGTGAACAATAGGTGTTAGGCTTTGTTGTGCCTCTTGCCATCCAAAATTTGTTTTATAGCCCACTTGTGGAGTTGCTATGAGAGCATCCCTAGCCGTTATGGAATACTTTTTGCTCATCTCATGGTGTCAGATTATTTGTGTTACTTTTTAGAATTTCATGGTAGTAGTTTTCATGGTATCTTTTTTCAAGATTACATGTGCAAGTTTTGAATTTTTTATGGTTATAGGTATCACTTTTCTAGATCACAGGTGTCATTTTTCATGATTACAAGTGTATTATTTCATGGTGCTCATTTCATGATGTAAAATCCACTAATGTAAATTTTCAATATTTCATGGTAGTAGTTTTCATGGTATGTTATTTTGAGATCACATGTAGAAGATTTCAATTTTCAATGGTTGTTAATACCATTTTTCTTGGTTAAAGGTGTCATTTTTTATGGGGACATGATATCACAAAATTTGCAACCCAGAAGTGAAAGGAGGGTATAGTACAATTTGCACAAGCATAATTTCATGGTTCTTTAAACATGGTGTTCAATTTATTGATGTAAAATTTCAAATTTTCATGGTCACAATTTTCATGGTACGGGCTTTTGAAGTCATATAAGCAAGTTTTTAATTTTTAGTGGTTACAAGTTTTTGTTTCATAATTATAGGTTTTGCATTTCATGGTTACATATGAAAATTTTCAAAGTGACATTTTACCATGAAATTTGCAACCCGCAAGGCAAATCACATATAAAAATACCATTTGCACAATCCTATTCTCATGGTTGAATGTTTACAATCCACAATATCGGGTAGTTGTTGAAGTAGCTTTGCATTACCTTTAAAAAAATTTTGTGGGCAATCATTTTGGGCACTTTGTAGCTCTCCTTTAAAAATTTGACACAGTACCACACAATAAATTATTTTCCTGAACCAAAAGGTCTTTACTTGAATTGGAAAAAACACCTTCATCCTTTGTGTTTCTTTTAGGCTTTTGGAGAGATATGTGTTTTTAATGAAGATTGTTAAGGCTTCAAATTCAATGGTGGAAGATGTGAATGTGTGATAATCATGAGTATTTTATTTCAAAACATGGGTTACAATTTTTTGTTTTAGGAATTTATATTTATATAGTATAGTTGTTTGAACCTAACTGACAATAATTTGCATACAATACATCAAATTAATGTATTCCAAAAGGCCTTAACAAGAAGTGTATATAATATTCATGTCAATATAGATGAATAAAGTCTTATAACAAAACATAAAATTTTTGCATTCTATAATAGGCATTACACCACGATGACCCCAAAAATGATTCTTGAGCTTGAATCAATAGTCTTGTTGTTGCCACCTTGTTGATGTTGCCTCCATCCAAACACATCTTCAAGTAAGCTTGGAACCTATATTGACCTTGCATTGCCAAGAGACATTCATGGGTGAGTGCCAAATGAAGCTCAAACTTTTTATCCGAATCTTCAAAAGCCAATTCTTCAATTTTGTAAGCTTTAGCTCATATGGTGATCACTTTTTGCAACCAAAGTCAAACATATAGATAATGATTACTTCATTAGTTTACAACCACATTGTTTGGAATCATCAACATTGATTTCCATCCATTATTCTAAAGATCCAATGTATCCATTGGTAATGACAAGGTTGTAATAAATGTTAAATGTCAAATTGATACCATTTACTATTCAAATAATTGTTTTTGGACTAGTTGGCACATAGTCAAGGGATTTCATTATCTTATGGAAAAAATTGAATTTAGTACTAATTCCATTTTTCTCTTATGAAAATTGTTTTATTTTACAAATTTAACATAGTGAATCCCACATAAATTCAACTCATGGATGTTGCAAAGCATAAGGCTTTGAATGCATATCTAAGTGATATTGTGAAATTGGTCAATAGTTTCACCTTCATGTACTTGACTTCAAAGGCCTACATCTTCAATCTCTAATGCCACAATTCGACAAAGCTTAATTACTGCACTATCCAAAGGTGGTAGTATTTCTTTGCATATGCACACAATATGAACAACGTTCGTGCAAGTATGTGCATAACATGATATAAAACTTCACATCCAATTTAAAGGTTGTAACACATGTGCACATGATGATTATACCAAATCATATGTTTAAAAGTTGCATAGTATGGGTGTATTACTTGCCTAAGTTTTCTTTCATGAGGTTGGAAGACTTGTGCAAGAACATGAGATGGAATAAACCTTCCATTTTTTGTAATTTTGCAAACCCTATCTACATTCCATGTAATAACCATTTGGTTCACATCTCTTTGGAATATTGCTATAAATATGGCATGAAGAGAGGCCTTATGAAATTCATCAACAATAATTAAAGTCCTATTGTCGGACATCAAAGTGGGAAGGTGTTTATAAAAGAAGGCTACTACTGTGACCATATTTGTTGCCAAAATTTTTCAATTTTCTATATGCATACAAAAAAAAAATTGAATTACAATGCATTTCACATCATGCACATCCTAAATAAGTAGATTAATGTCCAACATCTAAAAGCAACCAAACTTGCAAATCATAAGTCATCAAAATTTGAGTAAAGGAAAATCACAATCTTTCAACAATCATAAATCTAACTACAAAACAACATGAAATTACAACTTTGAATTTAATTCAAAATGAAACAAAGTAATAATGGATATGTATTATGGATTGTGAAATGCATGCCAATTCAAACCTTCATTTCCCCTATGAAGATTAGATTAACAAAGTCATGAATCAATTGTCCATGACTTGATTATTTTATAATGAATGATCAAAAGCATATTACTTAACAAACACAACATAATTTCAAGAATCAAGGATATCTGCACCTAATTGTGCACTAATGAGCTTGTTAAGTCAGGCTTGTACACATTAGGTTTAACATGTTCCATGTTTTCTCACATGAGTGAATTTTCAATAACACAATCTAATTGAACTCTTATTGGATGTCCATACTTGGCTATTGTTGTTGAATACTTAGCAAAAATTGTTTCTTTCTTCTTTCAGCAGAAACAATAGCTCGTAGCAAGAAATGTGACCCCCCATCAATGCCCCCATGCAAGCGAATGTGCCATGGGGTGAGTTTATCATATGTTGCCAAGCAAAATGAAAAAAAGTTTATTTCAATTAAATAGACTCCAAGCATAATTTCTTGTTAAACCACAAATGAAAATGGTTATTATTGACTTTTAGAACAAGGTACAACAATCAACATGCACATCCAAATGTGTACGTGCAAAACTAGAAAAAACATGCCTTGATACATACACAAAAAAATTCTCCTAGATGTAAGTAATAATAATAAAAATTTAATAAATCACAATTTGTTTAAGCAATTGCAAGTATGGATCAATTTGAATCTTATTTGAATTTTAAGTTTATAAATCATAAGTAAAATCACAAAGCAAAATACATCTCCAAACATAATTTATTAAATATTTTTTGATTTATAGAAAAGGAAACTAATCGACATCTAGCATCAAAAAAAATTCCGTTATATTTGAAGAGTTGGAAATAAATACTTTGATATGTTCATATGAAATTTTTTTTAAAGATGTCAAATAGCCAAAAAGAAATTTTGATAAATTGCAACATGTGCATAACAATCTTAAGCCTTAATTAATAATTGGATTTCAAGTGTTTGAATCCTTCGATTGAAGATGAAAATGTAAAACAAAAAAACTAAAGTTTGATTGAAAATGAAGCAACATTCATGAGAATAAGGTTGTGTTTTACACTTACAATCTGTGTGCCACATGTGCATTGGTTCCATAAAAAAATATCACCTTTGATATAATCAACCAACATGTCGACGCTTCATATTTTCTAGTTGTAATTCATGTAAGGCAACTTTCATTGTTGACCTTGGGACCCTCAATGGAATAAGTTGAAAAGTTGCTTGAACAATTCTTATCACCCCAATTGGAACCACCTCTTTGCAAAGGCACAATTGTAAAAATGATTTTTTTAGGTCAGGGATAGGTATGTGGTGGTATTTGCCATCCATGCCTTTTAAGAAGCTTTAACAAGTTGTTGCGTTCAATGCCCAAGTTTGTTATTATGTGTGAAAAAATTTCCCTAATGTCGAATTGACATTCCACATTTGCTAGGATATTGAATTCCACTTCATTTGACAACAATACTTCATTTTATTTTCCATGTGATGGTGACTTGTCAAACAAGTCATCATCAAATTGGGAATTTGCCATCTCTTAGTCATCCAACAAGGAAATGAATTATAAGAAAAAATTAAACTTCATCTTATAGTGTTTCAAAGAATAGTGATGAGATTAGGATTCTTTGGCACAAACAATGATCAAAGTTGGAACCATCTCCATTTCGAAAACCATGTTTACAAATTTGTTTTGAACCTAACTATAAGTAAAATCAATGGCCTCTCTAGTCAAATTACTTGCTATCTGACATGAAAAGTATAAACTAACATTCATTTAACATTCTATACTAAAAGATGACATAGATCCACTTTTAGAAGCGCATTCTTGAACACCAAATTGGGTCCTAAATAAGAACAAACATGTCAACTAACTGGCCACATCTTCAAATGTCAATTACAAAAATGTATGTTCCAAAATAATGAAAGATGAACATCACAATATGCATGACCATACACATGATAAACAACATTTACTAGCAAAATCTTCCCCACTTGTCAATTGAATCAAGTTCTCCTTTTCAACCATAAAACTTGAAAATGTTGTAAATCTTCTTTGTTTTTTTTTCTCAACCAAGTCCCTTACACCAAGTTGAAGAGAGAGAACCTAATAATGCCATAAGCAGAGAATATTAGATTTCCAAGTTTGTGTGGGAAGTGAAATTGGTCTCAATGTTAACTCCTCCACCAAGGTGTTTTATAGTATAATGTGGTTCTTATTAATTTGTCGTGGCAACCCCAAAATTTATTTATTTTCTTTTGTGATGGACATCATTGATTGGCCCACCACAAAACATTTCATCTAATGGCCAGTCCAAATTAAATAAATACATTATATCCTTTTGATCCTTTTGAACTACAATTTACATAGGTTATAAAAGTAGAGTCTAGGGTAAAGATATGGATAAATTGATGTGCTATTAGGAACATGTTGGGAACTTGATAGAATACATTGAGAACAGCACAAACTTAAAAAATCCAACATTTCTTAACCCATCGGCCCAAAAGGAAAAAAAAGAACTAAGTTGTTTTGGTGCATGTTGGTTCACTTCATTAACAACCAATAATTTTTATGCTTGCTTTTGTTCTCTACCATTTGAGCCTAAGCTAATGACATATAGGGCAATAATTGTGAAATACATAACATATTTTATTTTCATTAAAATAAACCTCCACTACAATCACTTACATAAATGGAATCCAATTGTATTTAAAGTTTGGAATAAAAATATTATGAATGATTTAATTAGATTGGATCAAACTTTAGTTAGGGAACTTGTTATTTGATTGATATATAACTTGTAACATTTTATTTCACCCTCAAAAGGATCTAGATTTTTTATCTAAATACATGAATGAAAGACTTTTGTATTGCATAAGCTAAAAAAGGTGGTTTGAATTCACAATTTTTTGGGTGGTTAATTGTGCATGTGGTTTGAATTCATTGAATTATCCTTGTATACACAAAAGGAAATTCCATAGAAGGATGGTAGTTCTATGAAAAAAGGGGGTATTTGAAAGAATTGCCCCAATATGGGGTTTAGTGGAAAAAATGATTTTTACCCAACAATGGTTAATAGATAATGCTATTTTTTTTGTTTCCTTCACCATTTTTTTAAATGATAATTATGGCAACATCCACAATGTGTTTGACCCTTCCACCAAGGTAGCTTATCATCTTTGCAAAACATGTGGAAAAAGGGTTCAATTAGGATTTGAATTTTCAATCATGAACTTTGAGGCTTTTACCATTTCCTTGCTTCAACCAACCACTATTAATTTAACATTGTCATGTTCACAAAACAATTTAAAACATCAGAATATCATTTCTATAGTTTGTTGATGTTTAAATTTGTTTAATTTACAATATACGATTTCAACCAATAAAAAAGGATTTTTGTGAAAATATGACCTTAATTGACTAAATTATGAAAATTTTAAGGTGAATTACTAAATTTCTAAAATAATTTTATAAAAAATTAACCAAAATATAAAAGGATTCAAATAATAATAATTTTCATATTTATTTTGTAGCCAAAATTGGCTAAATTTCTTTTTGATTCCCAATTTGGCTAGACAAAAAATATTGAACAAAATTACCCTACATAATCTCCACTTCTTCCTTGTTTACATCACAAACTTAATGGGTCATGATTTGGCAATAATCATTGTGCAAAGTCTACTTTTCGTAGGTTTGTATGGAATAAATGTGGGTGTCATTCATATACTTGTGTTGTTTGAACATTGATATCATGCGCATTGTGTAGACACAAATGCCATATGCTCATATCATTTAAACACAAATGTTGTATGTCTATTCATATTATTTACACACACAAATCATAGACATTTTTTTTTGTTTAAATAATGCACAACATTCATTCTTAATCAATATGAACCTATGAAATAATAGATTTCACATAGATTTGGAACGAACCTATGAAGCTTGTTAATTTGTGATGTAATTCATTTTTTCGTACATTTTTTTTGGTATATATTTGGAGGCCTTATTATTTCTTTTCTCCAAATTAATAGCTTTAAGATTTGAGGTTTGTTCCCATGTTAAAAAAATAGTTGGTACTTGGTTTGTTGAGTAAAAATTGTCAATTCTAATTAGTAAACATGATACTAAACTTGGTTTGACCTTTAGAATCAAAACTTAATTTTGATTATTCAATAAAGAGATTTGGAATTCGGTTAGAGATTTTTGAAAAAAAAAATTGAAAATGACTAGAACTAACATTTAACCAAACTTGGTTAATTGGCAATTAACCATTTAATTTATCCACATTAGTAATTAAGGAGTAGACTAGAACCTAGAAAAAATTTTAATTCATAGAAATTAAAACTAAAACCATAATTTATAATGTAAAGCAACCAAACCTATAGTTGGATTCCCAAACTCAATTTCAAGAATTGAAACTAGGATTGAAATAATTTTAATCTATTGGTCACGATCAAAACTAAAGGTTCCTCATAAAAGTAAAAAAGATGGCCAACATTAGTTTATTATAATGTTGTTGGTCTTGATTTTCCATAGAACCTTTGAGTTTGATTTTCAAATTTTAAAAATTCAATGGAACCTCTAATGTAGTTTTCAAAACATTTTTTGTGATTTATAAAAACTTTAGTTGTAGTTCAACTTCTTGAGGATTTTGAGCTCAATTCGGTTTACAAAATTGAGTTTGGGTCCATTCACTATTTTTTTGTTTTATTATTGGGTTGCTTTCAAGGGTGGTAATGATCCCACAAGAGATTTTACATGAGTGATGATGACCCCACAAAGGATTTAGCATTAATGGTGCCATGTTTTGAAAAAATCGTTAAAATAATTTTTTTTAAATGAAAATTTTACTTCAGACATTATAAATTTGGCAAAAATTCCCTTTTGACTAAATGTAACTTAACACTCTAAATTTCATCCGAGAATATGTGTGGTGAATTGGAGTTGAAAACTCTTAATATGGTGGTTGTGCCTTCCCATATGTTTGTTTGAAAATGAACTAACAATTGGCCCAATTAAGGAAACTTATGTCCTAGTCCAAATCAAACCATCAAATAGGGTTGTCACATCTATATAGTTATGAACATGGGCCATTCACATTCAATATACCCTAACTTTGTTTGCACCAATAAACCTTAATTAGGTTTGGTAGCCTTATGGTAGAAAGAGTCGATGGAAAGAGAAGGAAGGAGCAAGAGAAGGTGATAGAGAAGAAGTCTTATGCCACATGGTGCATTATTGAACTAGTTTGCTTGAAAAAAATGTCAATTCAATTTACATTGCACTCAATGAAAAGTAGCTCTTTATTTAAATAGTTGGGCCCACATTTTTTGATTGGGGTTCTAGTGTACGAGGAAATTAGTGGATGAACATAATAAAGGAAAATGAAGCCTATATATGTTAAGCAGGTAGTAATCTAATTGGAAATACCAAATTTTGTTCATTGATGAATTTTCATCCATTTTAGATGAAAATTGGATTTCCATGTTAATTTTTAGAATGTGTGATGTGGATGAAAATTTGACAATGATTTTTAAAAAAAATTAAATTGAGTTATATGGGTTATTTAACGTGGTTTTATTCTTTAAGATAATTGTTTGTTTGGATGTGACCATGTTACAACCTTCCGAGACCATGTAGGCCATTGATCCACTTTTAATTGGTCCTATCAAAAAGCCCTCAACAAGTCTATGCGGATGTTTTTCATTTCACAAATTTTCAACCAAATGGGTAAAAAAACTACAATTGAAGTGAAATTACATAGTAAAAATTAAATCATAATAAATTTATCAAAGTTCCATCATTTTACACAAAAGTTAAGTATGCCTTGGTTGGAACACTATAGGGATGTGTGACCTTGTAGGATGTTTTAGTGTTGGCAACGACAAAGAGGCCCACAAATGTTATCTTTCTCATAGATGGTCATAATATTACTATAAATATGTTCTACAATTTATGTTTGAGATTAATTGATGTTGTTTGAACATTAATTATCCTTTCAATGATCAAATCCATGTGGGGTCAAATAAAGTATATTTGGATGTCATAATTCATAATTCACACACATTAATGCGGACATTTGGAATGTGTTAAATTGATAAATTTGGTTCCAACACCAAGTTTGTTTGATGTGGCATTGAGAAATGAATTTGTTGGCAATTTTGACAATATTAACCAATGTGAAACAAAGCAAGCCATACATTCAAGGAAGTCCAAGGGTGGGCGAAAAATAGATTTCCAATTGTTAATGCAATTGGAAAGTATGTAGAATGATGGGGAGTTCACAAGAACAATCATCAAGAATGTCATAGTTTTGCCTCTAGAGGTACATTGTGAAGCTAATACTCCATGAGGTGACATTTATGATATGATAACATTTGAGCTTGGGCTAGGATAACAAGCTATTGTTGAAAAAACAGCTCAACAATACAATGATCCCATGTTGACACTTATTGGTGCATTTTTCTACAAAATCAATAATGTTGCCAAAAGGATTAATTTGTTGGGCACTATTGTTGATTTTATGTACTTTCAAATCTTGTGTATCAAGTGAAAATAATATCAATAAACTTGGAGGTCAAACATAAAATATCAAGTGGTGACATAATCAATAGGTGTGTGATATTATATTGTGTTAATCTGTGTGTGATTTTATGTGTGTTAATCAATGCCATGGTTTTGTTTTTACATGTGATTACTAAACTTCAAAGTAGTGCATTGTGTCCATTATCATTCAAGTATTTTAGTTGGTATGTTAACCAAATGCTTGACGATGATTTTATACAAGAACAATTTGGATGGGCCAACATGGAAAGTCATTTTATATTAAAAGTGGGTTCTACATGGATGGACATTCAAACTTATTCAATATCATTATCATGAATCTACATTCCAAATCCTCTGAACCAGTTAGAAGAATGGGAAAAATTGAAATACACATTTGCAAGAAGTCAACTTCAAGTTGTGATGCCCACTCGTATCAATGTTTCATGTGAAAATGGTAATTTTTCAAAAGGATCGCATGAGAGGACAAGATCCATTCCATTTCCACCAAATTTGGAATATTCACATTCACATTCAACACCACCATCAAGGGTTGTAGAATTAAGTTTTGTTGGTCAAAGGAGGTCTATGTTGATAGAAGTTGGAGTTCATACATTGGCTCCAAGGGTACCAAGGTCTTATAACGAAAGAAACACTCCAAGACCCAATGAAAATCGAGAATCCCGTATGGCTTCATGTTTCATGTTCTACTAGTGCAATAGGTAGTAGTTCAGGGGAACATGTGGATCACTTAGGTGATACAAAAGATGAAATGCAGGAATGGTCACAAGACCATGAAATGACCAACATGTTTATGATGAAATGAGGCCCTTTGTAGTGCATGAATTGGCCTCACAACATGTTCCACCAAGAAAATCTTCTAAACCCTCCCCTACCCTTGTAGCATTTGCGTCGAGTTTTGTTTTTCAAAACAACATTGATAATGTGCTAAAATAATAGATTGGCACATCCAAAAAGGTGAACATCAATATGAGGAATATTTATGTTTTAGGATGCCTAAGCAACAATGATACGGTTGAAATCACAAAGTGCAAAATCAAAGCTTGATTCTTCAGCAACCATAAGGATAGGTAAAATTCTTCAAATCATGAATTCCTTTTTATTTGTTACATTTTGTATTTTTTGTGAAGATATTGCAAAAACTTTCATAGCTTCCAATTGAAGGGAATTTTATCATAACAATATTTTCATGTACAAGTTGCATGTATGTTTTATTATGATGAAAGTAGCTTTCATGACATGATTGAACCATAAGAACATGACATGAGACAATGTTGTTTCAAGAACCATTTGATTTATAAAAGGATATAGCGTGCGTGTTATTGTAATTTCTCAACAAATTTGAAATAAGAGGTTTTGGAAAAGCTCGGAGGAATGTACTTTGACATGTAAAGATGGCATCAATAGGAAGCTTTTACAAAACTTTTTGTTGGGAGAACCAAACATAGGGGATCAATTGAATCCATGATAGCAACAAAGGTGGAGGTTGGGAGAAAATGTGAAAACTTCATGTTTGGAGCCTAATATATCATTTTCCAATTCCAAGCAAATGTGCATCCATATTGGGATAAGTGGGATCTACTTGATGAAATGTTAGGAATAGATTTGGAAATTTCAACCTTATCAGCTTGTATAATTCTTGCCCACATTTCAAGTGCCCAAGCTTCCTTGGCATGTTCATTTACAACGTAAGTAATTCAAAGCATGGTTGAAAGGATCACAAAATGGCAGAAGGAGGGCATGTACCATGCTCCCAAACTTGTTCATGAAAAGTTATTGGCTTAACAATTCAAAAGGAAGAATCTTGTTGGAATGCATATATGTTTTGCAATTTTTGTGTCAATTATGTGCCTACTTATTACAAGGCTTTGTTATCTCTTCCTCATATTGGAAAAAAAAATTTATTTGTATAAATGTTTCTTTTTTCCTTGAATTTAACATTACATTTCATTTGCATGGTAAGTTTTCATTTTCCATCAAAAGTAATGGCTACAATGTCTGATGGTTTGACAATCTACAAATAATGTCATAATTATAATATTTACAAGGTTCTATCAATATTGAATTATGGTATGCAAGATTACAAGCTAATCAATATCCAATGCTTTAATTGTGTTCCAATATTTAATTAGTTTTGAATTCAATTAGTGATTGATTGAAGTATTTAATGAATTGTTATATCAAATAAGTTATCTCATGTTACTAAAATGCTGGACCAATATACCTAAATACATTTACAAATTGCAACATGTAATCATCTAACACATAGTTCATATATATTGTATTGTTATTACCATGACATGAGAAATTTTGTATGGATTAAGGTGCTATTTTCAATAAATATGGGAATCAATACATGTTCCATTTTCTTTCCAAGGGTTCACTTGGGGGCTTGAAAACTTGTCATCAATGATAAGGTTTTAAATGAAGACATGTCAATGATATTGTTTGGAATTAACCATTTATTTTCAATGCAGTAGATAATTGATAATGTATTAATTTAATTTTCAAAGTGTTACTTTATGTTATTTTATTCATTAAACATTTCTTTTTGTATAGTTTATGAAGTGGTTGATCTTAAAAACCATGACTTTGATTCAGTTTTTACCAAGTTAAAGTTGGTGAAGAGTTAAATACCTTGAGGACATTCTTTTTGTCCATGAAGAAAAAGGAGATGTGGCCATCAATGACTTGGTAGTACACATTGATTATTGATAGTGGTGAAAAGGAAAGAGGAGGGGTTGTGGATGCTAGAGGTCCTACAAGAAGAGTATTAACACAAGTTTTCCATGAGATGTTTGATGACCTAGGAGTATGTATAACATTCGTTTCAAACTACATTGTTTAATGTGATTGAGGGCTGACGATTTCTCTAGAATACTTATTGTTATGAACAATGTATATGCAAGAATTATTTAATTTGTATGATATAAGGGTTTGGGCAAACTTTTGATAATTGGTAATATGACTTCTTTCCACACCAACAACAAAAAAATGATTTTTGTTATCATTTTAACACAATGGAATGAAAACATGAGTATGGTGTTATATTTGTCATTGGTGAAGACAAATGCATCGAACACTTGAAGTCAAGAACAACATTGTCATTACGGGAGAAACCAAAGTTTGAGTTTATGGGATTCTTGTTATTTAGCTTGTGTTTTCATGTGGTTTGGGTTCCAAATTGCATGATTGCATCAACAATTGCAAAAAGTTCCTTCACTTGACCATGGAGGGGATTTGCTATACACTATGTAGGCCTCGGCAAGGTAAGGTAGACAACCAGTTATTACCCGGTAAAACGGTAAAAGTTAGTGGTAAAGGGTGAAGGGAAGGCAACATGTAAGGTAGTGGGTAGAGTAAAGGTAAAGCCGAATGGATTACCCGATTACCTGGTGATTACAGGTAATTGGATAAATTATTTATTATGGCCCCAGTGCCTTAACGGAGTTTGCCATCAGTCCGCACAGAGTCCACCATCAGGCTTGAGTCCGCCACAGAGTCCACCCCGCCACAGTCTTTCGCTGTGGCGCTAACGGAGCTACAAAGTACAATGTCGAGCAACGATGATCTTGTTGTGAGCGTGGTCGTCACCGAGGACGCTACTATCGTTGTTGTGTCCGATGACAGCGACGACAACATGCAGGCGGCCGTGCATTTTGTCGCCAAGTCAAAACGGAAGCGCCAAAAATACTAGTTTCTGTGGGAGTATGTGAAGGATTGGCAGGACGGCGACTCCGCCAAGCATTGCGGAAAGCGCTAGTGCATGGTGTGTCGCAAGTGGTCCTCCGGATCGACCAATGCGTCGGGCTGGAAAGCTCACATGAAGAACGCGCATGACATCACCAACAGCGACACTGTGTCGTCCACCCTGTCTGGCAAGGTCATATTCCAGTTGACGCTCAGCAACAAGTTCGTGTTTTCGGAGCCCGTTCTGCGCAAGTACGAGAATGTCGTCGTGGATTACGTCGTTGAAGGTGGCGTCACCCTACGCGCGGCTAGTGCCGTTCGTTTCAAGAAGTTCGTTGTCTTGTTGATAAACGGATACGAGCTACCGTCAATTTGAACAATCCTACGGCGGATCGCCGAATTATACCGCATCTTGGAGCCATTGCTGGTGGCATTTCTGTGCACCTTGGACGTTGCCATCTCCCTAACGCTGGACGGCTGGTCGAACCACAACTTGAAAGGCTTCTACGTTGTCACCGCGCATTGGGTCGACGTCATTTTTCTGACCAACAAAAACATTCTCCTGACGATCCTTGACGTCAAGTGCGGGACTGGCGTTAGCAAGCACGTCGGGGCTGCCCTGTTCGAGTACCTGAAGCGCCTCAGCCGGGATGTCGTGACGCGCTTGCTCAATGTCGTCAACGACAATGGGTCAGATGTGACGGTTGCTGTTGCGCGACTTTTCCAGCTGGTTAATACCTTCATCGGTTACAAGCATATGCGCAAGGTCAACCACGTCCAGTGCGCTAACCAGTCCGTCCAGCTCGCTGTGCTCAAGGTGTTGACATTCATTAAGGAGCCCACCAAGTAGCTGCGGGATGCGCTGATCAGAATTTGCCGCAGCAAAGTCATGCAGCAGTAGTATCGTGTCGAAGCCGCGGCAGCCGGGCTTATTAGCAAGGAGCCGACGCACCAGGACTCGCCCACGCGCTGGAACTCGACTCACGACGACGTTTTTGGCAAGTGCGTCATTTTGGATAGCATCATGGACTAGTATGTGGCCAACATTGGCCTCGACGCTCTCCCTGACCTAGAATGGCATGTCATCGATAGCGTGTCGACGTTCCTTTGCACGCCGCGCCAGGTCATGGAGAGCCTCGCGGCCGATCATAAGTCGACGCTCGACCTGGTGCCGATGTTCATCTCTTTGCTCCTAAAGCACTGCGACGATAGCGAGCAATAGCTACTGGAGATCAACGGTAAGCTGACGACGGTCGGAATGAAGGCGAAGCTTGAGAAGTACAAGAACAAGCTGGTGCAGGAACCGGCGATCATTACGACGTACCTGAACCCGCAGATCCCCAAGTCGACCGACCCTGCGGAGTTGAAGCTCGTCATTGATCTCGTCCGCAATTCGCTACAGCGTCGTTACTCGGCCGACGTGAGCTCTCGCTAGAGCATCGAGCAGGAAGCGGCCGGCAACTTGCTTTTTGCCGCGATGTTTCAGCTGCAGTGTGACGTCGGTGGCAATGGCGATGAGGTCGACCAATATTTGTCAATTAACGTTGTTTAGTCATTGGGGTTCATCGACGTCTTGTCGTGGTGGTCGGCCCAGAAGGAATCGCTGCCGGGCCACTACCAGATGGCCATGGACTACCACGGAACACCGGCGACGTTGACGCCATCAGAGCGGGTGAACAGCGCCGCCGGTCGCGAATTCTCATGCGCCTGGCAATCGTTGTCATCGTCGATGTTCATCATGACAATGTGCCTGCGTTCGTGGATGAATGTTGGTATCCTCAAAGTGCCGGCGAATCGAGCGTAGGCAACGGCTGCCCTCGGATAGGACGGCGCCAACAACGTGGAGTCGGTTGTCCAGGAGCTTGAGGAGGAGTCGGAGGATTGGGACGAGGAGATCCTTGACGATGGTGTCGTTCAGATGCTCCACAACTAGTTTGCCGACCTGGTATTTGAGTGCCAGGAACTTTGAGAGCTGAAGATGAAAGTACTGAAGAGAGAGGGAAAAACCATGAAATGTTCAGATTGTTGAAAACATTTGAGCAGCAAGGTTGTGAGACCATGCTATGAATTGAATCAATCAACAGTCAAATTTCCAACTTTCTCACATGAATTGCTGAAGGTTACAACATAATAGAGAAGAAGTTCAAGGAATTGTTACAGATGTAGAGATCAACTATACATTCTTGCCTTGTTTTCTTCCTCCTCTCGTGCAATCACTGCTCCTGCAAAATTCAGGCAATTTGTGATCTTGTGAATTTTCCCTCTAGTGCCATTAGATCCCCCTCAACCCACCCACAACATTTGGCTTTAAGATCTTTCAGCTAGCAATGTTTGTTTGATCCATGTGAACTCTGTACGAGATTAGAGCTCCTCCTCAATTTACATATTGGCCCATCAAAATCTCTTATTATTACAATGTCTAGTAATCCTGCACAATGATCCCTTTTTGTAGCTCTAGTTGGCAGTTAAAAAAACCCATTTAGTCTAACAACTTGTTGCACCCTAAAAGATGAAAGGCATGGTACCACAAGAAGACATGATCTGCATTAGCTCCTAGATCTCCGTCTCTGCAAGGGGTAAAAGAAAGCAACCAATTATAATATTAGCAAAATGGATTTTAGAATCTAGTCGCAAAACATTTTACTTCTCCAACAAACTTCTTGAATGTCCTCCAAAACAAAAGATGAGCTACATGAGCCCAACAATTGTAACAACAACAATAACAACAAACATCAAGTGAATTTGTTGCAAATCCGGACATGGTGTTTTGCAACACTGAGCGCTGCTCTAGCAACGGTTAAGTGTTTTGTCTTTTTCTCTCTCCCACACGACGTACACCAGTGAGTCTTGTTCTCTCAAGTCGATCTTTGAGTAAAATGTCCCACAGAATATGATTCAAACATTTTACTAGGTAATTACCCGGTTGAAGGGGTAGGGAAAGGTAAAGGTAAAGGTAGGCATGGGCAAATCGGATAAGGGTAATGGTAAGGTAAAGGTAGGAGACAATGTATTACCCGTTAACCTTTTACCCTACCTTGCCGAGGCTTAACACTATGAGAAAAAAATGCGTTTTACAACTAACTTTGCAACTCAATTTTTGAGTTGCATTGGACATTTGCAACTCATTGTATTTATACGTTAAGAGTGCTATTGGACAAGTTGCAAGAGTTTCAATTCATTGTATATACAGTGCAACTCATTACAATTCAATTGCAACTTTGTTGCAACAACTCTTTTCCAACTACCATGTAACTCCCCTATGATTACAATCATAACATCATGTTGATTTCATTTTTCATCCATCCATCAAAATTTAACATGTGGCAATATGAGGATTTTTTGTGATTTTTTTGAAATATTGATATCCATCATTCATTATGATTATTCATTTTAGATGGTATTGGATTATGACACGTGGCATAATCAAAAGTTGTCACATGACATATTAATTGAATTTTGGAAACATATATATATATACACACCTAGGTAGGTTAGTACATAGCCATAGGTAGATAAGTTGATATAACTCCAACCTACCTACTTACCTAATTACGTACTTATTATTTAAGTAGGTAGGAAGGTAGAATATTAGAAGAATAGGTGAATTAAATAATTGCCACATAAGATTTTTAATTTGTTATGTGTTTTGCCTTTAGGGTTAAACTTTTATGAACTCGTCCCACCATGGCACATGTAATTTAATGTGAAAATGCAAAAGGAAACACTTCCTTTATACAGTTTGTGAGATGAGGTATTGATAACAAAACATATGAATTAAATATTTTAATGGCACCTTAATTACATTTGAGTTGTAACTACAAAAAAAATTTCCCATGTGCTTTATGTTTGATTTTAATTTTGTAATTAACTTGAAATTTATAATTAATCATATGACATGATTATTTGGAATTTAATTATTTGAATTAAATATATGATAATTAATTATCTATATTGATTAATTAGTCGATTGATTCAAATAATTATTCAAATGATTAAATATCAAAATAAATATTAGATGGTTAATTCTTTAAATAAATATTAGATAAATAATTATGTTGATAATTTATGATTTGAATTCAAATAAAATTCAATAATTACTCACCTACATTAACAAATTTTATTATCTAAAATTATATGAATGAATGAATTAAATTTATATAATTAATTAATGAGTTTAAGTAATTAGTTATTAGATAATTATTTATTTAGTATCTGACTTAATGAAATACTAATTAAGTAAATTTGATTAATGAAATCATATGTATAGTTTATTTAATTGGTTCATGGTAATTAAGTATATTACATATTCATTAAAAATTAAAAATTAGTAACAATTGATTCATTTTGAAATATTAAATAATAAATATGATTTTGAATAGAAGACATTGAGGTATATAGAGACATATTCATATGTACACCCTTATTGAATGTTTAATAAAGTATACATCTTGCTTTTAATTTCAATTCAAAAATAGACTTTCACTATTCATGAAATTCTATGGTTTGATATGTATGTATGCCAACATAATATTGTGAATTCCAATGTAATGAAATATTATTAACACAACAATTGAACATCAATCACATAAAATATGACTATAATATTTATGACATTATTTAGAATTTAGTTATTTAGATCATTATGAAAATTAGCTAGTTTAATTAATTAATTAAAAAATTTCTAAATTATATTTATTAATTTATACCAAGGGATAATTATTTAATCTATTTTTTAGTTCATAGTAATTAAGTAAATTAGCCATAAATTAATATTAATTATTTTTAAATATCATATATTAAATGTGCCACAATATATAACCTTTGCGGGTGCCACAACTAGTGGCATAATTGTGCCATAATAGTGGCACAGTACTGGGCAATTAATAGTACAATAGTGACCACTTAATGACAATAGAGTGGCCAACCAGTTACACAAATAAACTTCATAATTGAAAACCAATTAAAAAGCTTGTAGCTTAGTGAGAATGTAGACAATGGCGTAATCACACATATGAAAGTTGTACATTAATTGCAAAAAATTGTTCAATTTGTATTCCATTTTTAACAGTTGTAATTTAGTTGCACATTACAACCACAATGCAATTATTCAAAAAGTCAAACATAGTTGATTACATGTGTAAATATAGTGCGTATAAATTATTGTATACGAAACAAATCTAGACCTATGATGTAACTACCAAACAACTAGCTTATATTCTGATGTGAATTTTATTTATTAAATCACCGTATTTATAAAATGTAGTTGTATAGGAGTTACAATTTGGAGGACCTAGTTGCAACACAATTATATTTAAGTGGTTTCTAAGCTATAGTTGCAAGGTAGTGTGATCTTTGTGCACATTGTAGTTGGCAACTACCATTATTGGGTTTTGAATGTAATTGTCAAGCCCCTTGTCAAGGCTTATTTTCAAGGTATAATTAATCAGATTAGTCCCATGTTTCTATTTTTTTGGAGACTTTGAGGTGTATGTTGATGTTGTGTGCATATTTTCTTTACCCTTAAATACCCATAAACTATGTACAACATATATAAATTCATATGATATAACCTATTTTCTCAAACTTGATGTACCTTAAGCCTATTAATTCACACTTTTTTGCATGTATTTGGTTTATTTATATTTGTGGATGAATATATTTTAGAGACCAGGTATGTAGGTCTTAGGGTACATAGGGCCTATACTTATATAACCTATTGATTACATATACCTTATATATTTTATACCCTAACCTTGCCTAGAACCTTAAACCCTAACTATAGATGAAGCTTTAAGATTAAGTTGACAATTTAAAAGCATTTGGATATTGTATTTACAAAATTACTTTGTGGTCTTTGGTCTTTGTATCTAATAAGCATATAGTCACAAGCATATTAAAAAAAAAATGGTTCTTTTTAAACACTTGTGAAAGTGTTTCTACAAATTATATGTACATATACAAGTTAGTGTTATGCATTTTAAATTTGAACCATTTCAAAAAAAAAATCTAGTGTTTTTACAAAAGTACAAATTGAGTCCAAATAAGTATACCAATTTTCTTCTTCTTGAATTAGAAAAAAAAAACATATTATTTGGTCCATTTACCCTAAAATATGTATATGATGGATGTGGTACTTGGCCCTACTTGATCCTAAAACTATAAAAATATTTATGTTTGGAACTTGCTTTCATTTAAAAAAATGATAGACAATATACCTTTACTCTAAGAGTTTTTTGGGGGAAAAGTTATACAACCATACTTGAGGATACAAAAAACAATATAGCCACATAACATAGGTTTATAAAATAGGTATGATGGATATGGATTCCAAGACTACTTGGAGATGTGCTTGGATGAAGGTATTGCTCCTAAGGTGACAATGCCAAAACCATTGATTGAAATTCATAAATCACTTTTTGGGTCCTCATATTGCAAGTACCATTATAAAAAACCATAACTTTATGTGGTTTATTGTAAGACTTTATATTTCATCTACGTTCACATGAATATTACATACATTTTCATATTATAAGGTCATTTGAGATGTTTATTTGATGTCCTTGCACAAATAATTATTAATTGTTCAAAATAACTACCTATACTATAGTTTTACATACATCAAACATAAACATACTACCCATTCTTTGAGGTTAAATATTCATGA
>Ga0116231_10007404_pt1 | contig 20128 bp, 14 predicted proteins | sample S1TSphgellanicum_2_FD_89695 | JGI IMG/M metagenome (GOLD analysis project Ga0116231, IMG submission 89695) | Host-associated microbial communities from peat moss isolated from Minnesota, USA - S1T2_Fd - Sphagnum magellanicum MG | ecosystem: Host-associated > Plants > Peat moss > Unclassified...
GCTTCAGCATCGAAGTCGATATGCCATCCCCTTGGGCATGTCTTCTTTCTTTATCATTGATTCATTAATCAGAACTTTGATTGCTCTGGACTCTGCGGCCCCCCCCCCCCACCCCCCCCCCCCCCCCCCCCCCCCGCCCTCTCTCTCTCTCTCTCCAGCTTACACAAGAAACAAGAAAACGCAGCATCGCTGGATTGCTTTGCACCAAGCTGATAATGCCAGAGTCTCGCGCATAACTGAGCAAAGGAGAAACCATAGGACGTGAAACCAAACAAGACGTACGACAGGCAGACGAGAGAAAAATTTGCGATTTTTAGGAAAAAAAAACCGAAAGCAAGAAGGATAAGCATGTACCATGATTGCGACGATGAGTCAGGTGATCAGGGACACAAGAGCTGCCGATCTGCGCCACAACACACCTGCGTGCAGCAACAGCTGCCGAGCTCGAAGCTCTTGCAGCGCGAGGGGGCGCGCGCGCACGAGAGACAGATACAGCCCAGGGGAGTAAAGGAAACGCAGGTAATTAAGCAAATTCGAGTGACAATGTTTCCGTCGGAGCTGCTACAGGGTTGGACGTTTATAGGGTCAACAAGTTTGATCTGCAATTTTCTCTTGAATTTGCTTTGAATGGAATGGAAAGGTGTTTTTCTTTCATGTCAAAAATAGATGTCAATTTGGAATGTGCTTTGAATGGAATAGAGGGTTATTTTTTCTTCAAGCCAAAATAGATTTTGAATTGGAATTTGCTCTGAATGGAACCAAAAAAGTGTTTTTTCAACATCTTAGTCATGGATGATGAAGGTGATGAATGAAAATATTTTTAAATATTTTGTGCATCAATTTGTATCATTTTTTTTTTTCAATTAAATTTGAATTTGAAATCGATTCAATATACGATTTGACTAAAGATTATTAGATTTGTGTATAACCCAACCAAACTTGGAATTGTCCTCCACTGTGGTGCAAAACCAAAGGCAAAGGTTATAACTAAACGATTAAAAACCATCCAACATTAATCTAAACAAGAATTTTCAAGAAAGTAAAATGTTGAATTGTAACTAACACACACACACACAACCAACCAGATAAAATGACCTCAAAATTAATAATTATAGGCACCTTGTTATTGAACTAGATTAGGTATTGCAATAACCCCTAAACATATGGCATTTTTTAAAGGTTTTTGAAAAGTATAATTGGTTAAATTGTGAAAAAACCTTAGATGTAATTCTTAAATGTACCCACTAACAAATTAAAGAAATAAATCAACCAATCCTAGTTGGATTAACCATTATAATTGTTATCCTCCAAAACATAAATGTAACCCATTTTTATTTTTTTTGCTTGATTGGCTCATTATCACATTCGAGCAAAACCCTTCCCCCATTTGGGAGGTTGCCACACACCTTATTTTCTTGAATTTTTAAAACTTAATTGGCTCCTTGCACTTTTGCATGAAAACCCCTACCCCTCAAGGAGAGGTCAAGTATTGCATGCAATTCCTTTGTGATGGTGATGTGTAGTTGAAGTTGATGAATCATCTAATTTTGGTGAATGTTTTATTGGTTGTTGTGAATGGTAATCATGAAGTTCAAATGTAAGATGGATTGTGGTGGTGTGGTGTTTTTGGAATAGATATTATGGTAAATTCTATTCACATGTAGTTTTCGACATTAATTACACATGTTAAGTACAATACAATCTACCATTTGTGCTTGATGAAGTGAAAATTAAAATATGGCGATTTGTCCATGTGTTAGGGTTTTATCACACATAAGTTTTAAGGGATGAAAGTTTGTGAATTAATTAGCTAGATTATATTTGACTTTCAATGTGATTTCAATTAAGAATAGTTGAAAAGGCCCATTGGCATCTAGTATTTTATCTTCTATTTTTTATCCAATAAAAATATTTTTGTTTGTTTGTTTGTTTACCTATTTGTGTTGTTCATGTTTACCCCTTCAAAGCCTAACTACCTCATCACTTCTTCCTACCAAACTACATGGATATGAAAAAATAAATTAACATGTGCATTTTCATATCCATGTTATGTATATAAATTTTTTAATAATCTATTTTTATCATTAAGCTTATTTACTTAACCCTTTTCCTTTTAGCATTTACATGGACATGAAATATTCAACATAAATCATGATGAACTATTGACAACCATATAAGAGCATACAAGAAAAGAAAGAAAGAAAGAAAGGAAAAAAGATAAGGGATTTTGCTTTCTTTGGAACATAATTACACTTGTTTCAAATTTTGAATGTTTGAAGATTGAAAGGTTAAGAGTTGAATGTTATGAAGGTTCACAGACATTAAAATGTGGTTTTGAATTTTGAATGTTTGAATTCTTTGATACCATGTGACGCACTAATGGATAGGCTCCTTAATGGACTCAAATGTGAATCCAAATTGAAAACAGCAGAAAAGTAAAGAATCAGGGCACGCTCCTTGGCTTGTAGCACTTTGAGGGGGGTAAAGGGGCGTGCTAGAGCTCCGGGATGGGACTAGGAAGAATGACAAGCACATAATCACTCACTCAGATCTGCATAAACCAAACAACAAGTTGGTTAGTACATAGTTGAAACACTTTTGGTGTTAGGACGAGCCACAGGCAAACTCGGACTCACAAGACTCACCACAGCCCGGACTTGGGAAAAGCCACCACCTTCCCCCTTATAGTATATTATGTGCCTCTCCACGAGGCCCACATCCAAATGGCTTTTTGTCCCAGGACTCCCAAGTGAGAATCCCAAAATTGTCGAAATCGAGACTTCTGTGACTTTGGAGCCCCATAACTTTGTGTGCAAAACTCTGATTGCAATGAGGTTTAAAGCAAAGTTGTAGCTTTTGTCAAGAGCTTTTCAACGATATGTTGCAATCCACTTGCCCGCAAGGAAATCGGGTCAATTCCTGACTTTTAGTGGTCGGAAATCAAATTGCCAATTTGACTCCCAACCTTTCTTTTGGCCATAACTTGTGTTTCAAATGTCCAAATTGATGATATGAGACCATTTTACAATCTATGTTTCAATTAGCTTTCCAATGGTATAAAGAACGCTTCAAATTGATGGGTTTTGACCCCTGCAATTGCTCACTGAAGATTCAAGAGTCCTTCGAGACTCCAACTCCCCAAGTGGGAGTTGCTTTGGGAGTGTGAGGGCTCATTCTTTCACACTCTCCTGCACTCCCGAGAGCATAAGATGTGCTTCCCGGGTCTCCGTCTTGTCTCGCCTTCTTGTCTTGCCTTGGTCGTAAGCCCAAGGTTAGGGTTACGACATGAAGGTTGAGATTTGAGAACATCCACACACATAAAATTATGTGGTTTTTAATTTTGAATGCTTCAAGGTTGAGATCCACACACATTGAACTATGTGATTGTTAATTTGGAATGCTTCAAGGATGAGATTTGAAAACACCCACTAACATCTATATGTGGTTTTTAATTTTTAGTGTTTGAAGGTTGATATTTGAAAGTTTAGAAAGACCATTAACATGTGTGTCTTGCTTTTATTGTGTAATGTTTAATAGCAATGGTTTAAAATTAAGACTTGAGAGGGACATTTGGCATTTGTTATAGGTTTTAATGCTCAATGCTTGCAGGTTGAAAATTGAGATAAAGTTTAAAGTTAGAAAATTAAAACATCTTTTTTGGGAAATGTGTAGTTAAAGGGACAAAAATGTTGAAAATATGAGTTGTTACATGCCATAATTATATTTGATAAAATCAATAATTTGATTTTGGATCACCTCCTTTCTTTGTCTTAACAATGTTTCTTGTTTCAACATTTATGTATAGTCATTCCCCTTGAACATTTTAATAAAACATATGGAACTTTAACATGTCAATTTGTTTTTGTAATTCATTTTTGTGTATGTATAGGTAATTGAATATGCATGTACTTATTGTTGGGTTTTTGTGACTAGCTAATGTACGTGGAATTTTATCAAAGAGTTTTTAAAGTTCTGATAATGTGTTTTGCAATTCAAAAATTGATAAATAGTTAAGAACCCAAAAAATTTAATTTTAAAATAAGGTATTGTAATAAAAGGGCAACTTTTTTACATGTCTACCAAATAATTAGTTAACTTTGAATATTCCATTTAAAATAAAATATATTCCCAAAATATTTCTTATTTTCCTTCACAAATTTTTTTTTTTAAATTTGAAAATTTCAATAATCCTAAAATTATGATACTTTGTGATGAAGATGCCAAGTCACTATGATATTTGTCAAAATATCGGTAGAGGTATAAGAAAAGGTACTTATAAAAACCCAAACATAATACCCAGCCTCCTCGTTAGTGAAACCCTTATCCCAATTCATAATAGTTTGAAATGCAATTTTATAACATTTAAAACTTTAAATGTTTTGTAGGTGGAAAGTGACGCACCCCCACACTTTTTAAAAGATTCAAATGTGAGTCCAAAAGTGAAAACAATGAAAGAATAAAGAATTGGGGTACGTTCCCTAACTCGTAGCACTTCAGGGGTAGGGGAGCGTGTTAGAGTTCCGAGATGGGGATTAGGACAAGAGATAAACAAATCAATTATTCACACGAACCTGCACAAACCAAACAACAAGTTGGTTAATGCATGGTTGGAGCACTTTTGGTGCATGGACAAACCATAGGCATACATGGACTCACAAAACTCACCATGGCCCAAACTTGGGGGAGCCACCATCTTTCCCCTTGTAATATTCTCTATGCTTGGCCATGAGGCCTGCACCCAACTATCATTTTGTCTCGAAATTCTCAAGTTGGGAATCCCAAAATTCCCAAAATTCGGACTCCCGCAACTTTGGAGGCCCATAATTTTTTGTGTAAATCTTTGATTAAAGTGAAGTCTAAAGCAAAGTTGTAGCCCTCATCAAGATCTTTTCAATGATATGTTGCATGCCACCTATATGCAAGTAAATAAGGCCGATTCCTGACTTTTAATGATCGGAAGTCAAATTGGCAATTTGACTCTCCACCCTTCTTTTGGCCATAATTTTTTATTTAAGTATTCAAATGGGACGTGCAAGTGCATTTTAAACATTTACAATCCAAGAGCTTTTCAATGGTATAATGAACTTTTCAATTCAATGAGTTTTAACCCCTGCAATTGTTCTTTAAAAATTTGAGAGTTCATTGTGACTCCAATTCCCAAAGTGGAAGCCCACTTGGGAGTGTGTGGGTTCATTTCCTCACACCTCCTACACTCCCAAGAACATGAAATGTGACTCTTGGGCTTCACTCTTGGCTCACACCTTTGCAAGCCTTTGCTTTGGTCGCGAGTCCAAATTTAGGGTCACAACAGAAAAAATATATAACATGCATTAATATTTAATTTAAAAAATTCGATACACACAATTAGTTGATATTTGAAAAATCAAATACTTGCCCAACATTCGTATAGACCCCACATTAAGGAAGTTTTAACTAATGGGGGCCTTAATTAACAAAAATTATAAAATCAAAATTTCCTTAATGACAAATAGACAATAAAGGTAACACCTTACATGCATTTTGAAACAAAAAAAAAGTGGAACAAGGTGTCATCTAACTAGAGATGGAAATGTCAAAATTTTAAAATGTTTTATTAACATGTTGTTTTAATAATACATAACATTAAATGTAAACATAATTTCAAAAAACAGTAAGGCATCAAACCCATTTAATCATGTAGAATCAAGTTTGAAAACCTCGTCATATGAATATAAATTTAATAACAAGTTGTAATGTTTATTATATTTTTGTTGCATCACATTTTATAGAATGCACAAAGAAAGATAAGCTCACCCACTTGCAAAAGGGCATAATACATAGTAGAAAGAAATATGGATTATCATTTAATGTGAAGGAAACAACGTTGGTTCAAAATTGAAATGGATAGAAAGACATCTATGTTCATGAAAAGTTTTTTAATTAAAACTAATCAAAGTAGCTATTGATCCCCACATAATTATCATGTTCTTACACTAAAAATTGAGCTTAAAATGGACAACCATGGTGCTTACAATAGTAAAGTGCTATAATACAAAAATGTGAATGCACTAGTCACTTTAAAACATAGCTTGCTCACCATGCACATGTGCAATGTCAACAAAGCTTGTGTTTGCAAATGATAGTAATGTAAATTAAAGTTGATTATGACAATTGTGATTTTTTCAATAAGTGTAATTTAGCTTTTTTTTTATTACAATAATTTGATATTGTTGCAAATGACATATATCATCTTCATATGACATTTTAAAAAGACATTAAAATGTTGTACTTGAGGGGTTTTTTTTTTTTTGCATAATGACCTTCATTAAATGTTACATGGAAGTTTGCATGGCGGTCTTCCTAAAAATGTAAAAATAATGTAATGGAATGCATTATTTCCAATCTTATGAATTTAAATTTACAATATAAAGATGTAAGATAATCTTATTCATCTCAATGTTCATGTTTCATGTTATTTGTGTTACAAAACATGAACTCATTAATTATTCAACTTAGTTCATTTATCACAATAAACATAGTACACACTCAAAGGAGCCTAAGGTGCCAAGGTAAACATCTTTTTCCAAGGATTATATTTTATGTGGTACATTCATGTGTTAATCTATCATCCAAATTTTGCAATTTTCATACCTAGTTTTAAACTATGTGGTAGATTTTTAAAAATTCATCACATCTTGATCCTATATCATGTATATTATGTAGCCTTTTTTTTACCACATAAAATGAATAATTTAAAGAAAAAACACATCTTCAAAATTCATAATTTTTAAAAGTCAAAAACACGTTTGAACCAAAGGTGTTCAAATGTGTTGTAAAAGTGAATTTCATCAATTTCAACTCACATTTTTCTTTTAATCATCAATGTTAATAATTTATCCACTTTTGAAAAGGAATGATGTTTGTTTGATAAAGAAAAATGATGTTTCAAAAATAAAATAAAATCTACCACATAATTTTGTGTGTTTTTATCCTTTTGAAACATCATTGAATTGCAACATCAAATTTTGAGCATTGAAACTTTGTGAGTAAAAATATATTCCCTAAAACAAATTGACAATCCAAATTATTTTGCTTCCTTTGTGATTTTTTCAAATATATAAAAGCATAATTTTAAGTAGTGTCCACCCCCTTTGGTCATAATATTCCAAATGTCACTCAGAATATTGGGTCAAGGTTCGAGCCAAAATTTTATTACCAATATTACATCAATTTTTAGTATTTTCCCCTATGAGAAAATCCAACAAATGAATATTCCCATTAACAAATTTTCTTATAAATCTCATCCTTCATCAATTTAATATATAGTGTAATGTTGTGTTTCAAAAAGTAGTCAATAAAATGATAAGTAAAGCATTATGTAAATGACCATAGTGCACCTTTGTGTTGCACGTGTTGGAATACCTTAAAAATATTCAAACACTTTTATGATAACTTGACAATTCATGTCAATGTAAACCAATCAATGTTGTAGGGTTGAAGCCATAGCAAGGTTCAACTCCCAAAGGGATGACAATGGCTTGTGCTTAAAGAGTGCTTATGATGTTTTTACAAAAGTCCAATCTCATAAAACAAATATTTGTAACCCACTTATGAGAATCCAACACAAGCTTGATAAGTCACACATTCATTGCTAGAGGTTGTGACAAAAATTTACACAAAATAAATATCACAAATGTATTGAATTTTCACTTCAGATACATTTATGATTCAACTTTATTTTATTTTATCTATTCATTGTTTTTTTATGTTTCTTATTGGGTGGATAGAAGTTCAAGTTTCACAAACAAGTTTTCATTATGGAGCCATTGTGTACTTTATGGAAATATTGGAATTTGGAAGGTTTGAGTTTTTAAGTTGATTGTATCACATTTAAGGTTTTTTTTCAAATTTGTCAATTATGTGGACTAGCAATCCTCCAAAAGAGCATTTAACCAAGGTTGGTTACATGATAAAAGGAAAATTTAAAATATTTTGCAACCCCACTATAATTTGATGACATCCTAGAAGGGACGTTTCAAATCTAATGAGTTGAATTATTTTTTCCTTGACATATGGTGAATTTGTGTAGTTTTTTCCAAAAAATTCCTTTGTTGGATTAGAAGGCCCTATTTTTTGTCGCCAAGTGGTGAAATTTTACCCCAAAAAAACTTTGATCACATCTAGTTAAAAAATGATGAAACTTAAGATTCCTTTAAAAAAAACTAAACTAGTATTTATCTTGCCATCATTTCCAATCCCATTTGAACATTCATGTATTTGTGTTGAAAAGGTGATAAAGTTTGAAAGGTTGAAAATTACATTATTGATGTTGAAAAATGGGAATGACATTAAATATTGTTATGGATTGGTTGAAGTTAAGCCCCTTCTTATGCAACAAGGAATTTTTCTGCCTTAGGACTTGGGGTGATACATATTTATTATTCATTTGATGGTTATATGTATTGTATTCACCCAAGTAAGGAATGGATAATATGTGTATCACATTTCACACAAAAATGACATTATCAACCAAAATTGTATATTAAAAATACCTCAAAAATGATGTAAGTAAATTTGATTAAACCAACTTTTTATGGGAAATAAAAATCCTACATCCAAAACTTTGGCATGTTGCATTCATATCTTCCAATAGTTGCCTTTAGTTCATTGAATAAAAATTATTAAAAATAATTACAATGGACTTTCAAATTTTCAATATTACACATTTCCTATTTTGAAATAATATGATAAGAAAAGTAAAATTGAAAATGTCCATTATTTTTCATTTCATAATAAAATTTATTTCAAAGTAAAACTTTACAAAATTTAATGATATACATGTGAGTTAAAAATCTAGAAATCAATACATGGCATTGAAATCCCAAACAAGGTTTTTGTTTCTAATTTTGTGATGTAGTCACATTGATGACCATATTCAACAAGAGGAACTAACCAAATTTGGCTACATCTTAGAAAGGAAAGAAGAAAAATCCAAGAATCATGCTATATTCTAACAACTTGTTGGAACCTATTGTTTAAAGATAATGATTAAAAAAAAATCCTTTAAATTTGGTCATTTTGGTGCATTTTTTCACAAAAAAATTGCATGAGTTGCATTGGATTTTTTTCCCTATTAAGTCACAAAAATTCAGCAAAACGAAAAAAAAAAAAACATTAATCCCAAATGTCTGTAGGGTTGAAATGTAAGATGAAAAGCTATTTATACAAAATTAAAACCAAATGCATGAAATGTTCAATCCACGATCTTATTGCTTTTAACAAGACATCGCATGACTTTGGATGACATATTACATGTTTTCTATTTTTTTGGGTTGGTACCATTTTTTCTGGGCAATTTGTCACCACAATGTAACTCTTAAAAGGGCCCATGTGAAATATCCATTGATTATTTTTAATTTATTTATTGTAAATTCCCATTTAAACCCTCCTCTTGCCACATTTCATGGCCATACAACTCTCTTGATTATCCCTCATCACTTGTAGATGGTGCATCATTGTTTTATGCCATCATAATCACCTTTCTCACAATGCATCTAACATAGGATTGATGCATCAATCCAATCATTGATTAAACCTTTTGATCCCCAATCCCATTGTTGAATAAACCTTTTGATTACTAAGCACACTATTGATCAAACTTCCATTTGCCAATCTCAATGTTAAATATACCTCCTTTCACCATACATATGCCTTTGTATAGATGGCCATCACAATCTTGAATAAAGATAAAATTGTTCAATTCTTGCCATTGATTAGATAGATAACCATATATTGACCCACATTATTAGATGTGGTTGTTCTCCAATTATATATACATTTTCTCCCATTTGACCCCCCACTTCAAAGCTTAAAGATTTTTGTGACATCGTTTAATATTAGATCAATATTCAAGTTGTCATGTTTTGTGTGTATATATTTTTCTTTTCTCTTTGTTAGCAATTTTGGTTTAAAGTTGAATTTAGCTTTCATGGTTGCAAACCAAGTGTAATGAGAGGGTGCAATAGGCAAGAACATCACTAAATGTTTTGTATTCAATGTTGTGCAAAATATATGTTTTAAGCTTAAGGTGTGTGAAATAATATGTAATGCACAACATATTGCAAAAACAATAAGACTTTGTGTGGGCAAAATCCTGGGTTTGTCATGACATTAATATAGTTCAAGATTCATTTGGGGGGCTTGGAAAAAGTTTACTCAATTTGTTTATGTCTTCCACATTCTCTTGCATGGAAGGCCAATGTTGGAATATGAATTGTAGAGGGAGTTGTTTTTGTTCTTAAAGGTCAAGAACACTCCATTGAAAAATTGATCAACTATTAATGGTTGACAAATTACAAAGGCCATGCATGACATGGTCTTTTCCAAAGGCACTATTTATAATTTTAGAAGCTAAACATGTTGTTAATGTAAATGAGGTGACCATTATTGATGTTCGATAATGGATCACTATTCACATATGATTGATGAACAGTTAAAAATGCATTCAAATTTTGTTATGGCGGCTTTACAAGTGAGGCTATGGGTTCCAAGTGAATTTGCCTCAAATGTGATGTTGATTCAATGTTTTAGGGCATTTGGTTTGGGGTGATACACACAAACAAAAAGATTCCCTCTTACCTCATTGGTGTGCATTATGTGGCACATCATACTAACCTAGATGTTTTGGTTTTGAGCAAAATGTTTTTGGTTGCATGCATTGAAGGTATGTTACAATAAATTTTATTTGTATTTTTTTTTCACACAATCCAAAAAAGGTATTGGAATTTGTGAACCTTGCCAAGACACTATAGAAACAAATGGATTGAAGTTGTTGCACAATGTTAAAACTCATTGGATATTAATTTTTAGTTCTCTAAAACGTGTTAGAGGAATACATGTCACTTGTTGCAAAGATGTGCATGGATGCACCAAAGAACAAGCCTCCTTGGGAGAATTTGGATCTTCTATGTGATTTCAAATTGGTTTAGCTTTGCCATGGATTGTCCTTAATTTTCCATATGATGTGGCCATTGCTACATGGAAGGAAGTTTGCATTAAAATATACCGTGTACATTCTTTAAATTATTGCACATTTTTTCTTGAAGTTGCCACTTGCATCTTGTGAGGGCAAATTCTTCTTTTGAGGCATTGTATTTTTAAAAATAGAAATGCAAGTCAAGATGTATGATTTTTGTATGCATTGTGTTGATGTAGGTAATTATTGCAAGTTCAATTTTGAGAGCCATCTATTGTGCAAGTTGTGTGGGTGTTGGATATTTCAAAGTTTGTTTGTGGGATGTTTATGTAGGTGCAAGACTATTTTCTTACATGGGCATGGTCTTTTGAAGTTAAGATTCAATTTATGTACCAGATGTTTATTAGTGTCCATGTTTGAAAGTGTAGCAAAATAATCTACCTTATATTCATGCTTGTGACAATTTTGTAGACTTGGGCACACATTCAGTACACAAATTTGCCACCACTCCCAAACACTTAAATCCAATTCTACTACCATTTCAAAATGCCATAGCCAAATTTGCTACCATAGACCAAATACCATAGTCAATTTTTTTATGATAGGAATATACAATAGCCTTGATGCCATAAAAAAAAGTCGTTTGTAGCTAGTGATTTAGTCAATTAAAAAATGAATATTGCAAATGGAACCTCATTTTCCCCACAAAAGAAGCCAATTTGGCAATTATGGGATTTAAAAAATAAAAGAACGGTTCATATGGGTATATAGGTAGTCAAATTCAAAAACCCCATTGCCAAACATCACACAAACAATTTTAATGTTAAATTATATTTGAAAAAGTATTTTAAATGTACTATTTGTTGTGCTTATCCTTTCAATGAAAATAGTTCTTGATTTGTACAACAATTTCTTAATGACATATTTTGTGTTGAACTTCAACTTTCACAAAGAAAAATCGAACCAAACTGACCAGCCTATGCTTTCATTGATGAAAATTTTAGCTTCCAGAATTGGGATAATAAAATTGGAATGAGGTCATATTGGTCCCTTCCTTCCATTCTGGCCACAAGCCTTGTTAGGTGAGGGAGAAAAAAATGTCCTTTCTTGTCATTCAAATAATAAAACTTTTCCCATTAAAATAGAGAATTTATTGAAACTATCAACACAAATTCCCTTTGCTTCTTGACAAATTTGAACAATTTGATGCAACTTTAACCAAAGGTGATTTAATTATCTTAACCACCATAGCTTGGCCTTCTAGCCATCATAGTGAGGTATTATTGGGAACATGTTGGGGAACACATTTGAAACTTGAGGAGCCAAGTTGGAACTTGATGAGAATCCATTGAAAACAACAAAAAAAAGTTATATATACTTTAACTATGACTTTGTTCTTTATTCATATTCCCCATGATTCGAGTACAAACACTTTTGGGGTGCTTTCATTGAATCTTGCAATGTCATCCATAGTTCTTTTTTTTTTTTAACCTCATTGAAATCATGATTATCAATGAAACAAAATTGAGAGTATTTATTGTTGGGATTACTTTCATTGCATGGAGGATTTAATCAAACTATGGTCCATTGATACATTTATTCATTTGTGACTAAAAACATAATTGTTGCCACCTTAAAAAAAAAGTTATGAACATGATGCTTAGGTGCCACCACTATAATTAATATTATCTTAACACTTTTTGACCTTTTTGTGGCCAAATAATTAATTTTGATGATCATTCTAGATGATTTATTGGCTTTCTTCATGTAGCACACAATGAACATTCTTCTTTGTATTTGTTTGGCTAAATGTTTTTTCACAAAATATGTTGTTCACATACGCCCAAAGCTAATATGATTGTCAGCTTATTGCATATTGTGTTAGTCCAATATAAGCTTCATTTTGGAAATGGGTTTTAATACGGTTGTAGCATAATCTTGATACATGTGTGGATCACTAGCCCAATGCTATCTTCAATCAAAGGTCCCTAATTTCAAGGTTCTTATGGGTTTGGTTTCTCACCTATTAACCTTAGATTAATTGCAACCTGCCCTAGGCTAGAAGTACACCTGTGGAAGGGCCTTGCACATCCAAATTCATCTATCTGAGATCTACACATAAATATCCCTCCACTAAAAAAGTATTACACGATTGATTTCTTTGGACTATTGAGTATAACAATTTCACACAAATGGACTACTTTCCTAAATATCTCAAACCTCCATTTCCTTCAGTATTATGTTCATTCAGTTATTTCAACTAAATTAAATCATGGGTATAGTTAATAGTCTAAAATGGGTTACAACCTTCAATAGACAATTTGAAGTGCAACAATGAGGAACTGAAATCTTCCAAACAGGACCCAATTGCATAAATTGCACAGAACTCCAGACCATATACAAATAGACATCTTTCCTTCCCTCGCACCACGAAATCCCATCCATCCAGACCCACAACAACTGCATACAGATTTTGAGAGATTAAAAGAAGCTGAAGCTTACAGTAGAGAAATTTACCCAGCAGTACAACAGGACAACAGCAACTTGGCATCATTTTTGTGGTTGTGTATACTGTTAGATTTTATCATGGACGATAGTGTCAGCTCCACCAAGGGACTTGTGTTGGCCAAAGTTGCTCCTGCTATTTGACCATGTTTCACATGCACAAGACCTCCTTGTCCTTGTCCTCCTCCTCCTCCTCCTCCTCCTCCTGCTGCTGCACTGAAGTTGGCAGCTGCTCAAAAGGACTTTGTGTCAACTTGAGCTGGCCATAAAATGTGGGGTATGCCACCCCATGGGTGGTTTGTAAGGAGCTGGCATCCGGGCCGGCTTTGCAATATACCCACTTCTAATAGAGTCAGTTGTCAAACATTGTTTGCTAGGGTCAGGCATGCTTGTTTTCAAAACACCAGTTTCTGCAATTTGAAGAGGATGTATGGGTTTGCTGCTGCTTACAGGTCCTAAACTAGAAGCCTCTGAGTACACAGAGAAGGAAGCTAACTGCTGAGGCATTAACTGAATAGCTGAAACATGGGTGGAGCCAGCTTCACTAGAGGTACTTGTTTCTAAGCTTTCAAATACGGGATTTGAGAAAAGGCTGCCTGCATTTCTGGAAACCAGGAGCTTGTTCAATCCTGAAGTTCTCTCCATGTGAGCAAAACCATTCTGCTGCTGCTGCGTGGTGAAGCGACCTACCTCCCCAAAATGCTCACCCCATATATCATATAAGTTTGAATCCTCAATTCCTAGTCCATGCACTCCTCCTCCCTCTGTTGTTGCAAACTTGTTGGTGTTGGTTTTGTTGTGAGGGACAACATGACTCTCATGGGTTCTGAGTGATTGCTTGGTGATTTTGGTACCTGGAGCTCGACATGATGGAGCAATTGTAATATTGGATTTTTTCAAAGCAGGATCAACAGAAAGGTTTTGTTTGGTTTCTGGAGATCGAGCACTGTAAGCTGGGAAAGAGGCGGAGATTGACAAACTTGGCCTTGATGTCTCATGTTGCTGCTTTAGAGTTGTCGTTCTTTTGTCCCAATGTGAGAATATGCTGAGCTTACTCTTAGAACTACTCTTGTGCTCAATTCCTGCACTAAACAATGCTGACTCAGATGTCCTGATGGTGGTGGTGGTGGTGGTGACAGAGTCATTGCCAGTTCCATTCCCTCTAGCCATAGTATCACTTCTGTGAGTCACTTGTTTATTGTAAGTAGCCACTTTTGGTTGTTGTGCTAGAGGTGCTGATGCTGGATCCCCAAGGTGTGCATGCCCAGATGGAACTTCAAAAGGAGAGAGGGGACTAGCTGGTAGCACAAGACTGGCAGGTGTTCTGGGTGATGCAGGTGAGAAGGGAGATGAACCCCCACTGCTGCCTCCAGGGTTGGAGGAAGCATCATGGTTCACACAACCGGCACTACTACCCTTCTTCTTCCGTTGCCTTCGCTTCTCTTTGTCCATCATGAATGCAGACTGCCGGTGCTGCTGCTGCTGCACAGGATGGCTAAAAGGCTGTGACTTTTGGAGCATGAAAGTTCCCTTCCTTGGAGATCCTACCAATGCTGATGACCCGGAGCAAGTATTTCCCATTTGTTGACTTTCCAAACAGGCTTCATTAGGAGAACTGGTATAGTTTTCTGATGCAGAGATCCCCTGTGTCCGAATCCTCTTCCCAGAATTCCCTGCTTTCCGTTTGCTATTGCTCAATGATCCTGAGTGATTCTTCTCTTGACCAGACTTCACTTTCTGCGGTGAGTCTGATGTCAATGACCTAGAAGAGAGCTTAACTCTAATATGTGGCAATTTGGGTGGAGAAATGGCTATTGGGGTATGAGCATTAGAATCAAGGGCTAATCCCAAACTGCCTGCTATGCTATCAACAATAGTGGAAAGGGCTCTGACACCTATCAAATTGCAAACATTTCTGATGAGTCCTAACCGGAGAAATGGATCAATATGGTCCAAACTCCAACAACTCTTTGATGCACCATTACAGTCTCGGGTTGGTGGTGGCAGTGGGTCATTCGAAAATGTAAGCATCCAAAAGCAGATTGCCACAACAGGCAAGAATACAAATGCTGATACATCAAGTAAATTCAGCTCTTTGGGTTTATCTGCCTGAGCACTCATGATAGTGATCTGGCGTGGAGAGTTGTTCAAATCTGCTGCTGAAAGATACTTCCGTGTTCCAGTACGTCTTTGAAAGCCCTCAAAGATTACCTGTTGCACCAATGGACTTCCATCTGTAACCTCCGCTGCTGCCAGATCCTGAACTAGTTGATCTCCACCTTTTCCCATAACAAAGTCCAGAGATGGAAGCGGGTTGTGCGCTTCTGTTGGTGCAGAAAGAACTCGGTTGAGAAGCAGAGTTTCCAACTGCAAATTCCAAGTGCTGTTTGACTCATCCAGCACTCCTCTATGGTCCTCATTGACCTCAGAGCTAGAAGAACACACTGAAGACTCTAAGATAAATGCAGCATTCTGAACTTCAGAAGTTCCAAAAACCTCCTGAATCTCCTCCATCTGTGAACACACGGACAGTCCCCATTGGCACTGATTAGGTTTGAATTCAATATGAAAAACCACTTGTGAGAGTTCACTGTATCATGTCCTCAGTGCCTCTAAGGACCTTACTATGCGGATCAAGAACTATACAGTTGACACAGAAGGTGAAATTTACCTGTAATGATTCACTGGGAATGAAACCTGGAGAAAGTAGCAGATGCAAATATTTTTGATCCCGTGTGAAGTTCAGTACATGTGTTGTTGGTGGGCAAGTTGAATCTGCTGATTCACCACAGTACAAATTGAAAGGTACAAGCAAAGAAGCATCATGCCAGCTTCTTTGTGTATTGTGTGCAGTGTCTAATCTCTCCCATCCTCTGAAGTCATCAACTTGCACCTCCAGTTGCATACTAAAGTTTGCAATGGCATGATTTTGATGGAGATCCAGTTTCCATGGTTGATGGGTGGGATTGCTTGGACTTCTAGGGCTGTAGCAACCCTGGATATGTCGCCTCTCTCCACCAACAATGAACCTATCCGTTCCTGTAGTATATTCCTCAGGTTCCTTGCTTGACCTAGATTGGTTTTCTGGCACAAAAAGCACCTCCTTGAGTATCAATGCCTCCTGAAATGGGTCGTGGAAGAGTATGGTTGTGCATTCCACTGAGAATTCAGTCATGTCTGTGCATTCCAGCATATTATAGTCCATCAATGGGTTCATTTTTAACTGGAAGAGTAAATTGCAAAGCACAGATTTCTAGAGCAGTCCACAACAACTGAAGATGATGTACACAATCCTTTCTTGTCATGCAGCACCACAAACCAAAATACACAACTCCACCAAAGTCACAAAAACTTAAGACTTTGAGAAAAGAAAAATCAGAGCTACAAATGCATCAGCATCATTAATCATTCGTAAGCTGATGACTGACAGAAAGACAGACAGACATGAGAATGCTCCATGAAAATTGCTGCTTCACCAACTTTGCTACATAAAAACCTTTGCATCTCCTGTCTGTATTCTGTGATGCCAATGAAATGAAGAAAGCAGAGCTTAAAATTCAGGGTTTAGAGAGGCAGAGTGAGATGAGGATGATGCCATACCTATAGCAACCCCATGAAGCTGGGGTGCATCATCAAATAAATCTCCTACACAATTCTCCAAATGTAAATGCTGCACTTCCTCTGCTCCCCACACCAAGCAAGGTGTTGCCAAAAGAAGAAGCAGCAACAATGACCATGCTACAATTGACATCACAAGCTGGTAGTGTACCACCAGTGCTTCACCACCACTGTACCACCAAGCTGACCTGCTAAACAAAGACAAGACATAGAATTCATTCCACAAATTACTGAGCAGCTCAAGAGATTGGTGTATCTGCTACTGCCATCTTGAAAGGGGTTCAGGGGAAAAAAAAAACCATATCAAGTTCAACTGTGAAAATCTTTGTGCATCTTGAGCAGTTTGCAGTTTGCAGACAAAATGGGTTTTGAAGTCTAGGATGACAAACCAAGTAGCCCAGAAAAAAATCAGGAGCAAAAACAAGGAACATGTAGTGTGGAGAGAAGAGAGAATTGTTTTGCTTGCTGCAAGTGGGATGAGGAACAAACCGGATTGTTCTGCGCTTGGTGCTTCGAAATGGATAATGATAATAATGATGCAGTTGTGGTGAGTGTTGTGAAATTGGTTGTTGTGCTTCTCCCAGAGTCCAGATGCTTTGTCCATCTTGCAGTTGCTCATCATCAGGAGCATACAAAGAAGAAGCCACGGAGAGACAAAGAAACAGACAGAGGAGGAGAGAGGAAACTCCAGGAACTCTCACTGGTGAGAGCTCTTCGGACACCGATGGAACCGCACCTGAAGAAAACAGCAAGAAGTCTGGAAACACCAGCGGCCCTGACGCATATAGGAAAGCTATCACTCCTGTCATATCTTTTTACCACAGGAAAGAAGCTCTCCTGCGGACCATAGCTTGCTCTTCGAAAACAACAACCAAAGTTTACTACCAGAGAGAAAAAAACAGCGTGAGCTTCTTCATGACTACACCATCAAAGGCAAGGAGAGCTTAAGAGCTGCAGGAAGGAGCCCGAAGGGTAGAAGAAGAAGAAGAAGAAGGGGGGAAACAGACAGAAAAAAAAAGAAAAAAGAAAACACCATGAACATGCAGTTTGCGTCTCCACGATCTCCAACAACTGGTTTATAAGAAAAAAACTCAAAGGAAACTTGAAGAAGAAGAAGAAGAAGAAGCCCAAAGTCTGTGAGCTTTGCTGAACTTGTGAAGAAACAAAAGCAGATACTTGATTGAAAAGGCAAAGTTTCTCTGAATTCACTGTCAGAGAATCAAAGATACCCAAATCACCACCCAACGTGAGCTTCCTTACAATATTTCTAAAACAAATGGATTACACAAAGCATGCAAAAACCAGAAATCTCTCTCTCTCTCTCTCTCTCTCTCTCTCTCTCTCTCTCTCTCTCTCTCTCGCTCTCTCAAAGAGCAAGTCTCTATACGGCAAGAGTTTTCCTCTCCGAGAACAACAACAACAAAAGAGTTTCAAAGCTTAAGAAAAGCTTTGAGCATTGGGAATCTCTCTCCCCCTCAAACTTCGGGATTAGAAGGGAAAAAAAAAGAAGAGAGAGAGAGCAAAAAAATTGGATAATCTTTGTTGAAGAAGAAAGAAACAACAAGCACACAATAGTTTTGGTGATGGAGGAGTTGTTGTTGTTGTTTCTTCTTCCTTCGTCCAGGGGAGAAAGCAATTCTTCAAGGCCGCAGAAGAAGAAGAAGAATAAGGAAAATCAAAAAGAAGAAGAAGAAGAAGACTAGACTTGTGGTGCAGAAGAAGAAGACGAAGAAGAAAGAAAACCAAAATGAAAAAAAAAAAGCTTGAAATATGAACAGCAAACAACAACAGTAGCAGGTTGCAGAGATATTTTGAACAAAGCAAAAGAATTTTTTTAATGCACATTTTGAACAAACAAAACCAGTTCTCAAGTTCCTAATTCTGAACAACATTTGGGGTTTTTTTTTTTCCCAAATTTTAATTACCGAATTTTTTTTTGCGAATTTTCCGAAAATTCTAGCAAATTTAGTCGAATTTACACTAAAAAAAAGTTTTAAACACATTTTTCCAGAAATTTCTCAACCTTTTTTTTGTCCCAAAAACCGACAATTTTTTTCACCCAAAATTCACTGTGAACCAAGAATGATGATGATCATGAACTACAGAATGGTCCGTTTAGGTGCCATTCTGTTCAGAACGGTCTGTTTAGGTGCCATTCTGTTCAGAACGGTCTGTTTAGGTGCCCTTCTGTCCAGAATCGTCCGTTAGGTGACATTCTGTCCAGAACGGTCCAGTTCAGTGATATTCTGCCTCCTGGTTGGAGAAAATAAAATTCATGACAGTACGATGATGATGATGATGAAGAACTTTGGAATGGTCCAGGTGAATGTCATTTTTTTCCAGAATGGTCAAGATTGATGACATTCTGCACTGTGAGATGCCTGTTACGAAATTTGAAGAGCCCATATTTTAGGGTGGGACAAATTTCCCAAGGGCAGAATGTCATCAGTCTAAACCATTCCATCACGAAATTATTCAAATGCAGTAATAGGCTAAGCTTCTGTCAAAGCGATTCTGACAAACTTGCAAAACATGTAGTGAACAGGACAAAACGGTTTGTCATCAATCCGTCCGTCCAAACCGTTTCCGTCATATAATTACTCATACATAGCAAGTTTTCTGTCAAAGTAAAATTTTTTGAACGGGTAAATGGACGAAATGCCCTCCCTACTCCTACCTCCAGATATACTGCAAAATTTCTGGCAGGTCATTACGACGGAAAAATGTCATCTATAGGGACTATTCCATCGTATAATTGTCCGTAGGTAGTAGTAGTAGCAACAGCTTCTGTCAAGCAATTCAGGGCTGCCCGATTCAGGAAAGGGGGCAGGTGCTTTTCATGCAATTTTTTTTATATAAAATTTTAACCAAAAGAACACTGAAAATGAAGCTTCTTTTTTGGTGGGTAGGCTAGAAAGGGTACACCTAGTAATACAAATTTGACCTAAAGATGGTTTTTGAAGACTTTGGGGGGGGGGGGGGGCCCAAAAAACAATATAAAAAAAAAAAGGGGTCACGCCCCGCATAAAAAACAAAAAACAAAATAAAAGA
>Ga0116231_10007405_pt1 | contig 20127 bp, 10 predicted proteins | sample S1TSphgellanicum_2_FD_89695 | JGI IMG/M metagenome (GOLD analysis project Ga0116231, IMG submission 89695) | Host-associated microbial communities from peat moss isolated from Minnesota, USA - S1T2_Fd - Sphagnum magellanicum MG | ecosystem: Host-associated > Plants > Peat moss > Unclassified...
TCTTTCTGCCTCAACCTTGTGCCTTTGTTTAATTTTTTTTTTTTTTTTTTTTTGGTTTGTTTTCTTTTGAAGACCCAATGAGGATTTTTCAGTTCAATGGTTAAGAACCACTTCTTCAAGCAATAGATTTTGAATTCAAATCCTTTTTCAAATAGCCGTCTTCTTTTCTTGAATGAACTCTTCTTCACATGTTCATTCAACAAAGATGGTGGCACATGGGATTTCTTTTGTGCAACTTGGCCTCACTTTCTTTGTCATGATGTCCAAGGGAGAAAAAAGGGTCGAGCCAAGTTTCCTGGGGAGAAAAGAAATTGGGACTACACTTTTGTTGAGAATCTTGACTACATCCGAAAGGGAAAGCATCAATTTTTAAAAGTTGCACAATGGATGAATGTGTCTTTCATTTTTTATTTAATTAAAATAAAATTTCATCCATTTCGTAATCTTTTACCTTAGTATAAATTCATGATGTAACTTTGATTCTCAAATTTTCATCCATTGTGCAAGTTTTCTCCTCAAATTTTCATCCATTATGCAACTTTTTCCATAAATTTTCATCTACTTTGCAACCTTTTTTTTATTAAAAAAAATCACATACTTTGGTTGTTGGTGAAAAATGAAAAAATCTAAATATTCTTGAAGAAGAGATCTATGAACAACAAGTGCTCCCAACTCTTTCAAAGGTTGAGTCATTACCGAGGGCAAGAGAACCATTTCTGAGGCAATTATTTGGCAACACATTTGCCCTTGTGAAAGGCTATTCATTGGGACAACAAAACCATTTTCAGGGCAACACGAGAACACAACCATTTCCTAGGGAATGGATGATCATTCTCTTTCTTCATTGGATGAAAACCATCCAAAACAAAGATGGAAATGGCAAAAAAGTTGAACACATGATCTTCCACTTAATGGTCAACCATTGTGCCACACCATTTGCTAAAAAATGAATACATAAGTCATACCTAACACAATTTTCATAAGTAGGGGACAAAATTTTTAATTCAAAATTAGTTTCCAAATGGGCATTACTAGCAAGCATGCAGTCTCTTGCTCTTGCATAAAAAACTAAATTATATTAGTTTTTTTTTTCTTATTTAGTGCTTGTGTATGACATGCACGTCATGTGTTTTCGTTTTAATTAGGATTACAATAAAAACACCCAAACCATTAGAAAAGGCATGGCAAGTAAATTAGATTTCAATTTTCTTTTACACTCATTTTTTTCCTTATAGATAAAACAAATTGAAACTCAACCCAAGTTGAAATTAAACTTTTGAAATTTATTTCAATTAGTTATGAATTTGTGAAAAATTGTGTTGGGGGTTTTTTGTATTGTTATATGAATCACAGATGTAACACATGAAATCTCAAAAAATATGTTTTTAATATGGTCAAAGAAGGATTCTACTACCCTGAAAAAGGACTTTTAGTATGGTCAAACAAGGCTTCTACTACTCTCCAAAGGACTTCTAATATGGTCAAGCAAGGATTTTACTACCTTCAAAAATGACCTTTAATATGGTCAAGCTAGGATTCTACTACCTTAAAAAAAGACTTTTAATATGGTCGAACAAGGATTCTACATAAAATGTTAAATAAGCCTAAGATTGTAAATGCATTAATTATAGAAATATTGCCACTACAGCATGATGTCACCAAAACAGGCCTCCCCTCCAAACCCCCCATCCATGTTTGCATAATTGCCACATCTGCACATTACATAATACATCCCATGTAACACGTGATGGCCACAATGGCATCCATGGGATGAAAGGTACATCAACCATTGCATGTCATTTCATTGGATGGGCCCATGTAACATGCATCGATTTCAAATTGCTTCGTGCAAATCAACACTATCCAAATAGCCCCATAGTCCTTGATCCTAAACCCTAATGCAATGTAACAATTTTTTGTGCCCATGTATCATCTCCATCACTAGACCAGCTTGAAGTTCCATCACGATCGTCTTGCAACTTTGAGCAACAATCAATTAGTTTATTACACACCAATAATGTAAACAATCAAATAGTGTTCATTGTATCACAACAAGTTATTTAACATGCCTAGAGATTAATGCAATTTGTTGAAGTACATGCAATGGAGCTCTTGTGAAACCTACAAAGAGCTTCAAGCGCAAATGCAAAACTACTATTGAGGTAAATTTTTTTTAGTGTTGTGATGATGGCTTGAAATACTTGTGGAAATGCGCTCCTATACTAGACAATGTGTTGTTAAGGTGTTCATGGACTACATGAAAGACTTCAATGAAAAAACCTTGGATAGTGCTCAAATGTTAGTAGAAAAGTTGAAATCATGCAAATCTAATTGCAATTCGATTGTTACTTAGCTCTTCAATTAGATTTTGTTGTCTTCCTTTGAAAAATCTTGTTGAACAATATTTTGTAACATGCTTAGGAGTTTTCTTTTGAGGTGAAAAGCATGGGAAGGAATCTGTAGATGTGAGAGGAGTGATATGAACGTGAAACTATTTAGAAACATAAAATTTCTTTCTTTATTCAACACATATCATAAGTTTAAGTCCCTCATTCACGTGTTCATTTTTTTTGCTTGTCACTTGTACATGTTGTAGAATGTTTTAGGATTACATGTTGTAAAATGTTTTAGGAAAGAATAGGGAATTTATATTTGGGATTCATGTTGTGATCTAACTTGGGTATTGTTGCGGTATCAAGTGTTGTAATGGCTAAAAAGAACATGGGTAATGAACCTAGGAACATAATGTTGTCTACAAAAAGTGAAAAATACCTAGTTGCTCCAGGTTTGGTTTGATACTATGTCAATCAGGGTATGAAAAATTTGTGGAGCAATTTGTTATGCATGAGTTTTATAATGAATTAAAAGTGGAGTTTGTAATAATAAAGGTAATTGTTTTATATCATTATCTATATTTGTTTAAGTCACAATAAGTGGGTGGCCAGTTACAAATTTGGGTCTCATGGTTTTACATGTTGAACGTGAAAATATTTGCCCAAGTTACTAATATTTAAAAATATGTCAACATGTTAGGTGACACCTAAATACAAAACATCAAAAGGGTGGTAAGATGTTTTTTACATGTATTGTGGTGGAGAGTGGCCCAACAAGCAAAGGCTTTCGAAATAGTGGCATAAATGCTACAACAAAGCACTATTTTTCCCAAACTTAGGTAAATGTGTTCAATTGTTAGTGTACTTCAACTTCAAGTTTGCCCAAGGAACTAAAAAACTAAAAACACATGCTCGATGATGAGAAATCAACTTCTCACTTGCCGATTAAAAGCTAAGCAAGAATTGACAAGGGGTAGGATCAAAAATTTGTAGCTAATACAGTCATTAAGTAGGTGTGTTCATTCAAAACACTCCATGTATTAAAACCACCTGCAAGATATGATGCAAAACACCATAAGTCCACCTCCACTACAAATGTACCTGAAGCATCAAAATAAGAGTTTACGATTAATGGAAAGTAGAAAAAATGGTCAAAACCATCAAAAAAAGGAGATAATACCTATAGTTGTCAAGGAAGGAAGTAGTGCCAATAGCCAATGAATGACAAGGCAACAAATTGAAACTGAAACCCAGAAGCCTTGCAAAATGCAAGCTTGAAAAAAATTGATGAAGGTGGTTGGGTGGGTGGTCAACAAATTTCACTGATAAGTGAACGGATAGTGGGTTTATTCTACTCTAACCTCTACGTCCCCATCCAAAGATCAACATTTGGGCTTCATGTTACAAAAGTAAAAAACGTTAAAAAGGATGGACAATTACCTAGCATGCATATGGACTTGGAAAAATTGGGGTTGAAGCAATTACAAGCTATAACACCAAATTATAACATGGCATCTAGTGTAAAAGTGCAACTGCATTTCTGACATGACATCTTGTCCACATGACACATCATCATGGAAGTTAGTGATAACTTCCAACTTTCCTTCTGTTGATCTCATAGAAGAATTCCTATCCATGGAGTTAGTGTTACTTGAGGCTAAATGTAAAGGTGCATTGGTCTCTGCATGTACATAAATAGAATATGTGGTTACCATGAATTGGCAACTACCTCCTCCTCCTCTTGTTTTATTGAAACATGTCCCTAGTCTTTTTGTGTTATTACCATACATGTTATGTCATTATGACTAGGACAAGGATACTATTGATGAATTCAAATCCAGATTGTAATAAAACAGGAAGTTGAAAATGACAAATGGGATAATTAGGTTGAGGACATATTTATGTTTTCATATGGAGTTAGTTATTTGTAAAATTGATAAGAGAACTACATTTGCATTCTGAATTTGATCATTTGTTATGTTTTCTCATGTACCAACTATGTTGTAAGGTTTAACTTCTAACTTGTTATATATTGGATGTAGAAATTAAATCAATACAACAATAATGTTAAGAATTCCACCACTCTCTATGTCGAACGTGTCCGTAATCAAGCTATTGTGGACAAAGAATTCAAAGCATTGTTGGAATATGTTAAGCAAGGACTTATGGGCAAAGTAGTCATAGGAAGGATAAAAGGGCTAAAAAATTTGATGAATACGTAAAGAAGAAAATGCAAGATTGGGAAGCTAGGGTGGCTTTTCACATGTAGTAGATTACCTAGGGATGGCATTCTATGGACCACATTTTCTGTGTGTCTCACTTTTACATAGTGTTTTGCCACCATTCCCATGGACAGACAACAAAAAAGAGGCAAGGATTGTAGGGGTAGCTATTTATAACATGCAAAAGGCAAAACAAATATGGCAAACATCAGGGAGTGTATGAATTCTAAAAATGTTCATGTTTGTGTGAAGTTTGCAACCTTATGTCACCTTATTAAAGGAGGGAACAAAGACAACATCTTGGAATGAATTGGATTAGGCTTCAACTTTTGGCCATGGGTTCCAGTCAAAATGATGTTACAAGAGAAAGGGTTTTTTTTTGTTGCAAGTTGTACGAATGCTTCTTCATGCCAAGAATGGAAGCAACAAGTGGAACTAGCATTTGAATCACTCAAATGTCCAATTAATGATTGGTGGGATGAGTACATCAACTATATACAAAATGTGCAATTACGAACAATGCAAACAATGACAGTGGCAAACAAACCCAAATTCCTTGAAGCATGGCAATAGAAGGACAATGTGCTTGAAAATAATTGCCTATAATAACGTGTCATTAGTTTATTAAAATTCATAGAAGATCATGATTGTGATTGGATTACACATGATGCAGGTACTCAAATTCATTTGTAAAGTTTATGATTACTTGTGGTGTAATTATTAATAATTAAAAAAAAAATTACATTTGCAAAGTTTGGGACTGCTTTTGATGCAAGTACTAGGAGTTGTAAATAAAATTACATTCAAGTTTAAAGAAAGGTTACAGTTAAGTCTAGAAAGAAATTATAATTCAATATACTAAGAAAGGTTTGTTAAGTTTAGACAAATGTTTTTGTATGTTTAGAGAGAAGCTCATGTTAAGTCTAAAAAGAAGTTATGTTAAGTCTATAGAGGAACCCTTATTCCATCAAAAGAAAAGTTAGTGTTATGTTTAGAGAAAAGCTAATTTTATGTTTAAAGATAATTAAGATGTCTATTGGGTGTGTTTGCACAAATAACAAGTTTTGTTTACATATGGATTTATAAACTTCATCAATGTCAAATATCTTATTTTTGCAGTTGCACTAGGGCTTATTATTGTTAATGAAAATCAACATAGACTATAGTTGCGCAAATACAATGCAACATCAAAACATGTCAACTAGTGGATTTGATTCACCGCCAACACCATCAAGGGATATGTTAAAAGTTATTGAACTTGCCAACAATATTTTTGCTCTTATAAATGGAACCACTACCATGCCCAACATTGAGCTTGACAAATGTAGTAGTCAAGTTTCTAAACAAGTTGTAGTTCATGTGGAAGTTATGGCAACCATTTATAACACAATACTAATTACTGATGACCCAAACTTCTTGGACATATTACTATACAATTAGCTGGTGAATCTTTGTATGTACACGTTTGTAGATTGAAAATGTCACTATCATTAACATTATATCTGGTGTAAACAAAGTATAATAGTTACCCAATTTGTTTGGAACCTAAAACTTTATCATAGAAATTTGATTATAGGGAATTAGGGTTTGCAACTTCACCTTGATCATTTAACACGAAATGACTTTTACTTTTATTATAGGGGACTGAAAGGAACATGTTGTAACCACCCTCGTTACTACTGCTTACAATGGAAGAGGAAGTGGAGGAGGAAATGTTAGCCATGAATTAATTCCAATGGACACACCACCATAGTAACATTACATGTTGACCTTTTTACTTATACAAGGATGTAGACTTCAAGTAACGTGCCCATTAATGTTCATTTGTGCTTCCGATTGCATGTATAATCTATTAATCTCATGGTAATGATATATGTCCGATTGTTCATGTCTTTATTATATATTCCATCACCTTCAACATATTGTCCCAAGTGTTGAATGCATGTGCATGTTATGGCTGTTTGCACACTAGAATGACCTTATATGGATGTCACAATGGCAATTTTTCATGTATTATTTAAGTACAAATAAATAAATAAAATAAGATCCATTGAAATAATAAAAAAGGGGTGCACTTATCTAAATTTATCATAATCAACCTTCCAAAAATGAAAAAGTCAAATCAAAATCGTGGATTGCCAATAAGTAATGGACTTTTGAATTTTGCTCACATTTTTTGTCACACCTACAAAATTCATGGATATGGACTTTTATCTTACAATGTGTTAATTTTATGTGTTTGAAATTTTGGGATATTGGATGAATTATGTTTAAGAAACTAAAGATCCATTGAATGAAGGGAATGTGATTTTAATTTATTATGTTATGGATTTTTTAAAAGCTTTTTAAAACACTTTTAAAAATAATTTTAAATAATTTATTTTGAAATATTTTTTATATGTCTTATAGCATCATGATTTGAAATTGGAAATGGAAAAAAATGTTATTTTCAAAATCAAAATATTCATATTTTAAGCCAATTTTCAACTACACTAAAAAAGGACTTTGAAAAGCGGCTCTAATTTGCCAAAATTATGACATTGTAATGTGTTTTCACCCTTATTGTATTGTAGGAGATTGACATGAAATTGGATGCAATGTTACAAAACGTTTTATAAACAACCTTACATAATCAAATCTCTGCAATGTTTATGGACTTGTTTATAATAAGTCTCTAAATTTCAAACCATAGTGTGAAAATATGTAATGAATTAATATTCATGAGTTAACGTAGAAACAAATTGTATGCATTCATTTATATTTGGTTTCCACTTTGCCAAACATCATGCATAACACATTTCAACAAGGTTTATGGATGCATTGTATGTGTCCTTTTTTGTAACATTTGTTGATGGTATTTTGTACATGTTACCACATGCTACAAATATTTAAAATGTAACTATTATAATGCAAGACCTATTTAAAAATGACTTTTGGTCTTTGGGTTTAGGGTTTTTTTTATATTAATATGTAATGGATGGATCATGGTGGATGGTAAACTTTGTATTACATTTTGTTTTAATGTGCATATATCGCAAAATATACTGGGCCCCTCACTTTTCATCATGGCTTTTAATTTTTCATCTTATAGACATGGATAGCCAATTTGCACTAGCAAGGCTAGACATGCATTTGTCTCATTTGATTAAACAATCATAGACATGTATTTGCCTCATTTGATTATACTCTCTCTTTTTGACATCACCGTAGTGAAAGCCTTAACCTTCCCAAAGGTCTAGAGGTTCAAACTCATTTTCACTATGTAGGTTCCCACAAATATGGACATTGATTTTTTGATTATGTTGCCGGAATGCCCATAGAATGAGAATAATATGAGTAAACCATTTAGTTTCTATGTGTTGACAAACATTACAAAGGAGCATCCAAATGTATGGATAAAAAATCCATATAAGTTGGGTTTTTTCTTCACTTAAATTTCATCTTTGATTATGTAATCTTTTCAGATAGTTTTATGGGCTTGTGGTGTAATTGCTTGCTAATTGAAGTACTTCCCAAATTTCATAATAACATATTAGTTAAGAAAGGAATATATTCAATTAAGTCATATATAATATGTTCAATTAAAATATCTCATTTGTTCATTGGTAATGTACAAATACCACCAATCTCTATCACAAAAGCTCTATGAAGGTACATTATAGAAAGGATGCCATTGTAATAGATGATTGTGTAACAAGGAGTTAAAGAAGATGGCAAAGATAGTGTTCAATTCCAAGCTCTATGTACAAAAGTTGTGTTAAGGGTTGCAACATGATAAACATATAGGTGAAAGATAAAATTTGTAAACCATGGAAACCTAGCCAAGAGAATAATTCATTTGTAAGGGTTGGCCACAAAATATAGAATAGGTGAATCATTACAGAAAGAAGTCTTATGGGCATTGATTTTTTTGCTAAAGTTGATGTGAAAGTATGGATCATGCATGAAAAGCAAGTCATAGTAATATGAACATAATAAAAAAAGATGCTCCAAGTGCTCCGAATATCATAATGAAAATTTTGGGCATGTTAAAATTATCCCTTTAAATTCTACATGCTATAAACCTTTTTAGTTCATGTAACTACCATGCTACAAATGCTCTTTGGTACATTAACATGGGAGGTTCTTGGTGCAGAACATGATAAGGTGAATTAAAGTTAATGCAAGGCATAGGGTACATGCACAATCATGAAACATGGTCCTACCACATAGATGTACATATGAAAATTTTGCTTCTGTAGATAGTTTTGTGACTCCCTTTAAATCACCTACTATTCTAAGAAATTTTGTTAGATTACAAGGTTCAATTGTAAAATTTTCACTTGGTTCCAATCTTCCTTGAGATATTAGCAAAAACATTTTGCCTACCATACATGTAAAAAAACCTAGACTATAAATCCTTATATGTTTAAGGCTTTGTCCCACAACTAGCTATATGTAATGTATTATTTAATACATGTTTATGTGTATTAGCCCATTTCTTTTGTCATTACTCTATGTAACATCTCTTGTACGTACTTGATCTTTAAAGTGACCCTAAAAAGGATGTTGTGAATGCAAATTTCAATTATGTTCTTTTCTGGTTAGTTGTCTACTAGGTTTGGGATAAATTTTGTAATTCTTGTGGTGGGAAATTAGTGCCTTGAATGGCCTACAATCACCCTTACCAAAATGCATCAATTTGGGTGCACCCAGTTATAGATGTTTTGTGAATAATACACAAAAATTGCATAATCATGCAAGACCAAACTCGTGTGCCTAATTTGTAAATAACAATACACATTCAAGAGTATGCAAAATTGTTGCATACCTTACTGGAGGCTTGATTCTTCACACAATTAGACTAACTATTACCATAAAAAGATCATGGAATGCCAATTTGCAAAGGCAATCAAACTCGTAGTTTGGTTTCATAACCATAGTTCATTCCCCCTATAATTCGAACCCAATACATGTGTGTGTGTGTACATCATTTAACAAAATAGCTTCGAAACACAACCACATGAACCTTAATGACTATTAAAAGCATGAACTATTCACTTGTAGTAAGTTTTTAAAAGAATTTGTTAACCTTTATTATTGAATTTCTATAGCAAAAAATTCGAAAAGTCCTTTGAAGGGAAACCTTAATACCTACATGGAAGATGACACATTGATAAATGTGTTAGGCTACATTGCTCACCATGAGTGTCCACCATCAAAAAACATATTGGTGCATGATGATTTATCCTAGCCTTTTTCCATTTATTTCAATGTGACTCATGGTGAGTGAAAGCACACTAGAGTGTCACAATTGCAACATATTAGAATCCCTTTTCAAAGTCCTTTTCTAGTGTAGTTGAAAATTGGATTAAAATATGAATATTTAGATGATATTGAAAAATAACATTTTTTTCCATTTCCGATTTCAAATCATGATGCTATAAGACATATAAAAAATGTCACAAAATAATTTTTTTATATTACGCCTAGGCATAATCTTTATAATAAAAAACTCCAAAATCCTACATTTATTCTTTGCTACTTGGAGGCTTTTGGACTTCTACATGGCTTCAAACCTTTGAGGTGAATTCTCAAGTTCAAACACAAATTTAGGGTTTGGCACCCATGTCATCATGACTATGCATTTGCCGCTTGCACATGGTTGTTACAATATAGCTCACCCCATGTTACACCGCAATGTGCATTATATTTAGAAAAGGAAAAGTACTTAGTTGCAAACATTAAGATTGTAGATTTTGCACAAACTTGAATGTGTACACTTGGATTGTTATATTTTGCACAATGTTCGCATTGCCCTTCAAAGATCGCAACCTTGGTTGGCAATATTGAAAACGAACTTGAAAGTGTGAGGACAACTTTTGTCAAGCATTTACAACAAGGCACATCATGCACATCATTGTTTTCTTTCAAACACTTCCAAGAAAGCCCAAAAGTTTAAACACAAACTTGAAATGAAAACCTTGATGAACTAATTAGTTGCACCACAATCACTAAACTTTTACCAAATATATTTGATCATCATGACCTAAGCATTTGTGAGAATGCATTTATGGTAAAAACTTAGATAAAGTTCAAACTTTCATGCCCAATTTTTGTTTCAAGAAAAGCACACACAAAATGAATAACATTTGAAGATATAGGTGTTACAACAAACTTGAATTTTCCAGAGGCATGTAAATTCATTTGAGGGATCAAACCAAGAAGACAAAAGAAGAAAATACCAAAAAATGGCCCACCAAAAAGCCGACTATTAAAAAAATCCTAATGGGAAGATGATCAACCATTGACATGCATGGGGCATGGCATTCCATTCCATTCGATGAGGATGGGCATGACATGGTAGGTTACAAATTCAACGTAACTTGAATATGTTATACAAAAGAACCCATTAGGATTAGGTTTTGCAAAGAAAACCGTTCAAATCCTAAAAAGGAGAGGGAAAGGGAATGGGCCGAAGCAAAACATGTCAGGCATTACTTTTGTACTTAACACATTTACAATCTTAAGCTTGTTTAATATTTTACGAATTCTACTACCTTCTAAAATGACTTTTAATATGGTCAAATAAATATTCTATGATTTTTAATATGATCAAACAAGTATTCTACTGCCTTCAAAAATGACTCTTCATATGGTCAAACAAGGATCTTAATATTGAAGCCACATGTTCTCAAATTGGGATCTTAAATGAGGTGGACTAACTTTGAAAACTCATTTAAGAATTGACCCAAAAGTGACACCTTTTTGAATTCCATTTTGATACTCACATTCACTTTCCATTCAAACAAGGATACTCACATTCACATTCCAAAACTTGGAAGGCCTCATCATTATTTGAAGAATCACATTTTGGTTTGATTTTTTTTTTCCATGAGTAATTAACTTAATCATTGTGATTGGGTGCCATATTAAACTGCATGGATTAATCCAAGTCAAAAGTTTTTTTTTACCCAATGAATTTTCAAATCCAACCTTGGGTAGCACTTGCCAAATCTTGTATTGTTTTGTTATTTCACCATGCTTTGCTTAATTTTGGTTTAATTTTTTTATCAAAGAACTATGAATTTGTAAACTTCAAATCTAATAGTTAGATTTGCAATTTGATTCATGGACAAATAGATTGGATCAATTTCTTATTTAAGGCCCAAATAGAGGCAAAATGATCATAAAATGGGTTTAGGCTCTTACCTAGGGATTAAAATATATTTGTAACCAAACCATTGTCAAAAGCATTTACACTTGCTTCATCAATTTCAATGAGAAGTGGCCTTGGTTGTTGTTTTGTCTTCATTACCTCTCTTTTTGATGATGTACATTCACTTTCCATGCAATTGCTAAAGATAAAAATAATTTTAGTAAAACTGTAAAAATATGTTTTATTACAATATCAAAGTAATACAATTAGTGATAGAACTAGCCTTTATTCCTAACCACATATACAATTAAGTGCATCGTAGCAATGTGTACACTAATGGTGGAAATGGTGCCATTGAAAAGTAGAAACCAAAAAAAATAAAAATGAAATCATTTGTCACCTTTTTCTCTCAACAATCTTCAAACTCGTAATGTCCTTTGTACTCCCCCATGCCTTTCTAGTTCAATATCTTTCTATTGAGTCACAAGTCAAAATTACCTTATTGAAGTAATCTTATGGGGTCAAGTGTGTATCAACATTGCAAATAGTTGCTTTTGAATCAAATAATCAAACAAACACAAACTCCTTAACTTAATCAAAGAAAATGGAGTTGCATCTCTTTTCTCTTTGCATCTCATCTTCAAGAAAGTCATGCTCCTTGGATTTCCTTAGAATCCAAGGACCTTTCATACCTTGTGCTACTTACTACCTTTGGAGACTCCACTACCTCGAAACATCCACTTTGCTTGAAAATATCATCACAACAAGTTTTCACCTTTTCAACATTGCTCCTTCTTACCAACATTTTTGGTCCTTTTTTTAAAATTTAACCAATTTTATAATCTCAAAACCCTAAACAAGTTATCTTCTTATTTGTTCATCAAGTAGATTTTTTTATAAAAAAAATGGACCATACGGAAAAGTTTTCAACCCAACTAGTGCTTTTTTTTTGAGCCAAAAATTGGGAAATTTTTGGAGATGTGTGTGTTTTCCCTATTGTAAATTTGACCGACTTTGCTGATTTTTTGGGTAAAAATTGGCCAATTGTTTTTGAAAAACCCTGAACTCAATAAATTTCAAAAAAACTAATAAATTCAGGTTAGCACTTAGCACTCCTGACCAGGGTTTTTTTTTTTGGTTTTTTTTTGTGCTAAAATTTTCCAAAATGCAAAAAAGGAAAAAGAAAAAAAGGGAATATTCTGTCACAATATTCTCATGTGTTTCTGACCAAAAATGCTAGCCAAGTGGCTGCTTCCAGTTTACCGGCAATACCAGGTCTAGTTTTAGATTACCGGCAATGACCAGTCGTCGTCGTTCTCCGTAAACACTACTCGAGACGTTTTCAATGCGTAGCTATGGCATACAAAGGCACAGGGCAACAGACGCAACGAGCGGGAGGAGCGAGAAGGAGAAGGGATCCGTTCAGGCACAAAGTTTGAGAAGCGCTACAGCAGCAGGAAGGAGCCAAGGATTGCTTGTTTCTGTGGAGGCAAGTTTTGAGCTCAAATTTATCTCTATTGGCTCCAGGATCAACAACAATGAGGGCTGTGGTCTGGCACCGGGTCGCTGCCATCTCTGGTGAGGACCAGCTTGATCTTCTCGCTCTGCTCCTCCTTCTCTTCTCTCCGACTCAAGTATCTCTGTGCGATTCTTGAACAAATCCTAAACCCTAACTCTGTGCTTTTTTCCTACAACCGGAAAAAAATTTCAAGACCTAGTCGGAATTGCGGAGGGGTAAATTGTACACAAGAATCTGTGGCTCCTCCATACGGCTGACATCTTTGTGCGGCTCTTGTTTCATTCATGCTTTTGCGAAACTGGCATGCCTTCTAATGGTGTAAGGGTTCTTAAGGTTTTACTGCTGGCTTTTGCTCTTTCAGAATCTGACATTGTATTCTATTTTCTTCAGGGATGGCAGCTCTGGGATTAGGAACGTATGGAGCTCATATTTACAAGCCTGCTAAACCAGCTTACAAGGATGTAATTTTCTCTTTGTTCCTTCTCTTTATTATGCCTATTTCTTTTCTTTGATGTTTACAAATATTCCCCCTGCACATCAGTCTTTCCTCTCTCAAATTTTTTTCTAAGCAAGAAAGAAGGCCAGTATCACGTTTATTCCTTTCTTATGAAAAGTGGAAATTGCTTTAATGATGTTTGTTGGATTTCCGCAGGTGTGGCAAACAGCAAATTTGTACCATTTGGTTCACACTGCAGCCATGCTTGCTGCTCCTGTTACGAGACGTCCCCATGTGGTTAGTTGCTCACTTTGTTGCTAGCCTTTACTACTAATTGCTACATTCCAGAAGGATGCAGGGTTGTAAGGGTTTCTTTCCATTAGGCTGCTGTTATCACAGCAGCCTAATGAAAAGCCACTTATATAGGGCCTTGTTTCTTGCTGTAGATACAGTCACTTTCCATTGGAGAGTTGCAATTGTGGTGGAAATATGTAATTGATCATGTTAGGAACTCTGGAACACATGTTCTCATGAAGAGAAGTACAGATGTCATTGTATGGTGAGTCACAGTTTGACTCACAGGTTGCATAGCTCCTGCAACTGGTCAATGCCGGAATGGTAGAGCTGTTAGATGACTGTGATCAGAGCAGCCTAATGGAAAGATGTCCTAAGTGTCTGCAAGCAATCTTATGTCCATGATATGAAATGAATTTGTAAATGTGTGCTATGTCTCTTGAGTGCTAGGCAACATCATGACTGAGTCTTCCCAGTTGCTTCCAGAAATGTAACAGAAACTCAGGGTGCAGATTTGGGATATTGTCCATTATGCAACATGGTTCTCTGTGCCTGTTTGGTACTATTTTTGTTCAGATCAAAAGTCTTTTTCCTGTTAAGCCTACAAGTTTGTGTGGATGTGCAGTTTGGAGGCCTTTTGACATTTGGTATCATCACCTTCTGTGGAACGTAGGTTTTATCATCCATTGCAGCATATTCACAGAATAGAATCAGCTTGTTGCTAATTTTTAATGTGCATACAACAGAAGTACACTGTTGAACATTCTAACAAATCAAAGAATTTTTTTCCTTCTGAAGATGGCAGGGATCAGTAAAGTTCCTTCTTGGTTGATAATCCATGGGATAATTGCAATTTAACCATTCTAATCAAATCTTTGGAAACTTTCAAAAGACTGATGGTCTGCTTGCCCTCTTTTGTGTAGTCAGACAACGGTCAAACAAAAACACTGAGCAAACAATTGGGGTGCTTTTTGCAGATGCTACGTGGTGGCATATGCTGAAGATCGCAAATATGCAGCACTAGCCCCATTTGGAGGTTCTGCATTTATTGCTGCATGGGCATCTCTCCTTTTCTGATCATTGGACAACTTAAAACAGTCTACTGACATACTCATGGCACATTCTGCAGATGCTACGTCACATATATTGAAGATCTCAATATATGCATCACCTGTTCCATTTGGAGGTTTTTCATCTCTATGGATCAAAACTTTGCTCACAGAGTTGTGCCTGTCTCTTCACTCCTGCCTGTTATAGTATCATTTCCAGTTTGGAATAGTAAGTACAAAGAATGCTTACTGTGATTGTTTATAATAGAATGCACACAGGAACATTTTCTGTGCTGTCTCTGGTGTCTCAGTTTCATCATCATCTAATGGGTGCCCTATTTTTGTTAAGACGAACACCCACAAGGAGTCAAAAGGAGGTCTGGTTGTCGTCTACTCTACAGAGCAGCTGTGACATTGATGTCTAGGTGTTCTCATTTGGGGCATAATGCCCTCCTTTGATGCTCTTACTAACAGTTCTTAATGAGTCTCAGTGGAGCTATTTCTACTCTCACTACAAAGTGGTGCTGCTGTTTTAAATATATGTATGGTGCATGGTGGTGAAGACCATGACCTCCAAATACCATGAATTCAGTGTGCCTGTGTCTCTATGAACTTTCTGGCTGAGGAGGAAATACAAAGCTGAAGGTAAAATCACTGTGGGATGATGATGGCCTTTCATCTGCACCCAGGAATTTGGTATCTCTCTTGTGCATTTCTGCTTGAGGAGAGCATTCTGAAATCTAAAAATGGTAATGTAAGATCATGAATTTCTTTGGGTTTGGTTCTGCCAGTTCCACTTGTGATGTGAATTAACAGTGGGGAGTACTGTAATTATGTGACTCAGCAGTGAGGAACATGTATTATACTCTGGAACGGGCGCTCCTAGAACTGTAAAGCACTGGGCAGAAAAATTCCAGTATATTTGCAGGTCAAATTACAGAGTGTAAAATCCACAGGGCATTTTGTGTATGGTAATGCCTGAGATAGTGAGCATTACTGCATTAAGGGCCCACATGAGGCAGAGCCAAGGTGAGCCCAGTATTATCAATTGCATAATCCACTAATGAGATCACTCTTTGCCTCTCCCACTGCAGAAAAAGTTTCATTGTCATGTTGCACCCTACACATCCAAATTACAACCAACCAACCATAACAACAGATTTGCAACAACCATTATACTTTCATAAACCCACTCAATCTACAATGATGAGACCTTCTTGCGCATCTCTACTAAGATACTTAACAAAGAACAAAGATCAAACCCTGCACCATAAACTACGGATACCAAAGATGCAACCCTGCACTACAATTCCAACAGAAGTGCTAGGATTATAATGCTTCTATTATGTTACGATGATGGGTTATGTTACAAAGAAAATAAGAAGAAAACAAGCAAAGTAAGAATGGAACTGCAGATTTATAAATGGGTTCTGTTGTGATGACATTGAGAGCAAAAGCAGAAGCTTGTTGCAACTATGGATAAACCTAGTGTGCAAAATTTGGATGCTGTGAACCCACCAATAAAAATGTCTAGCTCATGTGCATTCAAGATACGAACTTCAAACCTTGGACTTGAGTTTCTCATTGCTGTAGCATTCAAGACACCAAACTTTAAAGCTAAAACATGAGTTACTCATTGCTGCTGTTACTAACTATATAGAGAGATGATGATGACTCTTGAATTTACAACCAGCTTTGAGTCCTGACCAGCTAGACTCCCATTGTAAAGGTGGTCACTCTTGCTGCACCAAGACTATTCATCACTGCATGGGGATGATCCCATGCATTCTACAAGTCACTAATGCCCTCGTTGATTGACTAGCAAATCTTGAAGTTGCTACAGCCATGAACTAAGTGAGCACTACAATTGCCCACTCTTCAACTCTCTATAGGGCATAACAACTACACGCAGTTGTATTTTTGGTTTTATATTCATAGCACTTGTCCATCATGCTTGGTGATGAATTTCTTTGTTGGTTTTGTAACATACAACATCTAATGACATGGAATTTGATCATTAGCATTCAATTGTGGTAGATCTTGATTGGTAAAAAAACATTATGAACATTCCTTTGAAGGTCATAAAAAGAACTTCAAAACTTTGTACATGTAGAGAAGTAGTGGATTGAACAAAAACCTACATGTCAATCTAAATAAACTCCACATGGAAGGAAATATGAATAATATGCAACAAATCCAATTGATAACATGTGTGCAACATGTCATTTCTATGGATTATTAAAACATGTTTAACTTCTACCTTGGTGCAACATTGCTTGTTTAGACCATGCTATTCTTTGGCATCTAAGAAATCCTTTTCCACTTCTTGTATTGGAGTTGCAATATCATCATCGATTTCACAACTATCAAGGTTTTCATAGCTCTATATAAAAAATTCATAGATTCCTTTCTTACAAAGATGGGGGTTGCATAATGTTGATTTCATGATATTAGCTCGTTGGTTTCACTTTTATATGTAGGCCTTGACCATAGAATGTACCTTCCTAAAGGTTTGTTGGACATGCATGACATTCTACAATACTAGATTGGAGAAGTCCTAGGAGAATAAGACAATTTTCCCCAATATTTCTTTGCCAAAGCTATGTTACATTTCTTCTACTTGAATTTTGAAGTTTAATCTTCTACAACAATGCAAAGTTCTTCTAACCATTTTTGGACTTTTCTTTGTGTAATTATGGTTTTGAATTTTTTGATGTGAGCAAGAAGTTGTCTAACTTAAACAAACAAGTGAGAATCCTCAATCTTCAACCATTTGTTTGTAATACATTGTAATTTTTGGGTTATGTAGTAAGCAATTGTTGCTTGCTCACATTCTTAATGATCATTGTTGCAAGTATTAGGCAAATGAACTTATTCATGCTCCGTGGCTTGGTGTTATTTGTGGTTTAGAAACCATCTAGTTTAAAGTATTTTGCTGTTTCTTATGGAGTGAAATTTAAACAAATCATGTGGGTGAAATATGTATTCACATTTGTGCTTCAACAAGAGGTAGCCCATTGGTCTAAATGATTCTATTTTTCTAAATTATTCACAAATCAATGTCTTACAAACCAAAGTTGTCTTGTTAAATGGCAACACTTTGAGCTCATTTGGTAGAGATATTCCCATAAACCTAGTAACTATTGTGATTGCTAGTGTCATTTTTGTTCGAAAAACATAATATTATAAATCCACCAACAAATCTCCCCTTGGACTAGTATGTCATTCAAAGCCTTTTTAAATGAACATATTTTACTTCACATTTAGTATCATGGATCCAAGCTTGTGGTGGAAAATAACTTATCAATTAACAATTAATTGTTGCCAAACATGACAAAGAAATCTACAAAAGAACCCAAAAATAATGGTAACATTGTTCAAACTCTTCCAATTGCTTCTACTTCAACAAATTCTAAATCGTCAAAAAATGCAAAAAAAATTGTAAACATGATATAAATACATCATATTTACACAATCACATGTAAAGAGAATGAAAAAATTATGTAAGTTAAAATGTAAATCTCAAAAGAGATTCAAACAACATGCATTCAGTCCATTAAATTTATTTTACTAATGTAAGTGTTTACAAACCCTTTGTGAAATGTTTTGAATTCAAAGTTGTTTTTTCTCAATACAAAAAATATTTTAAGTGCTCATAAAGAAAGGAGGTGGATTTTAGATTTAAAATTATTCAAAAATCGCATGGAGACAATATTTTGAAAGCTTGACCCATGACTTCAAACAATCAATATTGAAAGCTTTAGAGGAAAACATAAATGTAAAAGTATTTTCTCTATTTTTTTTGTAAAAAGTTTTACTAAACAAATCAATATAATAAATATTTGTAATTATTTCATGTTATTTATTTTCTCACATTCTAAAAATTATGACAATTAAATATTCAACACATATTCATGTTTCTTCTTCTATGACTGTCACCACAGTTACCATACTATCGAAGTGAATGTCACTACTATTTTTCCTTTCCAAGTTGTGATATTCTAATAAATGAACCTTATAGTCTACTAGATAGTTTACCTTGAATGGAGAGGGACTTTCAAAATGAGCATGGACTTCATGGATCTTGAAAATTAAAGTTAGGCTGCCATTGATTGGTTTTTTGTGAGCTTAGAACGACTTAGTTCCTTTACTACCTCGAACATTGTAGGCTTGTTGGCTAACATTGTAAAATAGACATATATCTTATGGTCAATTTAGTGGATGTGTTTGTGGCATATTCAACTTCATGGAGACAAGCATTTCAACCCAAGTTGAAATGTGATTTGAATTTTTTGTTTTTATGGGTGCATAACATCGATGATGCCATGTGAAGGTAGAGATTTTTTTTGACCCCATTGCTCAATGGATAGTGTTTTTGATTGCTTGATAGGTTCCATGTGTGATGGTTTGAACATGCTTTGGTCTAGTTCCCATGGGATATTGCCCAAGGAAAAGTGATTAGTTCATAATGCCCTTTTAAAAACTAAGCCTTCCATTGTGATAAAATAATTGGAATGCAATATTGGTTATGAAATCATGACTTGCTCACAGACATGTTACACCACATATGGATGGGTCTATGTAAATAGTTTGTCGGATAACATATGGTATAATCGTAACCCCATAAGCCTCCAAATTTTTCATTTATGGCCCTCTTCTCAACATAGATTTCTAAAGACTTTCTACCATGATCTTCAGATAGTAAAAAAGATTTTTGAAATGAATTTCAATCATTTTTTGAATTTTAGTAGTAGTATGTTCAAAGGATTACACAAAATGAGCCATGCATTGGGTTTGGGGTTGGAGGGAAGTTTGTGAATAATAAAATAAAAACATGAATGAATCAAATAAACAATCACTACAAAAAAAAAAGATAATTTTAGATTTGTTGAAAATGGTGAGAGCTAAACACAAGATCAATATTCATGTTGACCAAAAAAAGAATCACAAAATATAATAATTGCAAATGATGAAGTGAAAATGCAAAATGGTTTAAATTTTGTCAATTTTAAACCATAACTGATAAGTCAGTTAAAAAATTGATGTCTTTATAGATATAATCTATACTAGTGTGAACCTGGTGCATAATGCACCCGTCGAGTAATAACTGTCACAGAAAACAAAACCCATCGAAAA
>Ga0116231_10007406_pt1 | contig 20122 bp, 16 predicted proteins | sample S1TSphgellanicum_2_FD_89695 | JGI IMG/M metagenome (GOLD analysis project Ga0116231, IMG submission 89695) | Host-associated microbial communities from peat moss isolated from Minnesota, USA - S1T2_Fd - Sphagnum magellanicum MG | ecosystem: Host-associated > Plants > Peat moss > Unclassified...
AGATGGTCAATCTTATTACCTTTCTGAAGGCAAAAGGCTACCCTTTTAAAGTTCTTCTAAAGAGAACTAGAGGGTTGGTTCTTAACGAAAAATTCCTGTTTGGAATTTCGGCTTTTGGCATTTCCAGAATGATTTTGCTTCGGGTCAGGTAAGTGGGGAGCTTCTTGTAAGCCCACTTGTTCTTTTTCTTGTTCTTGTTCTTAGTCTTTCCCTGTTCTTTTCCCTTTCTGTCTTTCTTTGTTTCTTTGTCTGGTCTTCGTTGTAGGGTCTGTTGCTAGCCAGTAGTATGGCTGAGTCTTCCCGTTGCTTCCGGAATTGCAGCAGAAACTCAGTTCGCAGGCTGGTGCTTGGCACTGCCCTTTACCCACTGTAGGGAGCTGATGAAGTCAGTGGGGAAGGTGTGATAGTTAAGTCACTATCATACATGCTACTGTTGATGGTCCCTGAACAGGTGTGAGATTGGCACTTTCGTTCATACCGCTGTGTGTTTTTCGTGTTTTGTTTTGTATCTCCCCTTGTCTGGTTCTTTCTGTGGCTTCCTGAAGAAGTGTTAACCTTGCTGTTTTCTTCTTCATCGTGAGAATGGAGATTTCTCTATTCTTATGAAAGATATAATTTTTCCTATTACATGTGGCCAGGGTTCATTTGTGAATTAAACGATAATCAACTTGTGTGTCTTGAATGGCTTTTTCTTAAGCTGTTAGGTTAATGCTGTGTTTGTGAAGTAATAGATGAAATTATCTGTAAAAGAACTTGCACTCATAAGGATTGAACTAGTTGGAAAATGTATGGGTGTGAGATCCATGTCCTGAATGGCTCTAAGTTGCCATAGTTATTGAGGTGGCAGCTCAGCCACAAGGGCACCTTATGACAGTGAATATTGGGATGAAATGAATTGGCACAGGCTGGATCAAGGACTTGCAGATACGTATTCATGTCCAACTTGCCGCAGGCCCCTTTTCATGGGTAGCACAAGAATGGCACCTCCAAGTGACTTGCAGCGTTCAGTGGATGCGCCCATTGCTGTTCCTGATCTGCAGGCACATGATCTCCAACATCTTCTAACTGATGCTTCACTCCAGACCCCAACTCATGCAGTTTCTGAGCAACCTTTGTCCAGTCCCCACTGGAATAATGCTCCTGTGACCACCTCTTGGACGTAAGATCCCATACTCATATATGAGGAGTTTTCATGGCTAGTGTATGTAATCCTGTATGTCATGTGCTAAAACCTTTTTGAGTCTTCTCCTGTTATCAGTTCATTTGTTGCAGAGTGTGGAAGAAATATTCATGAAAATGAAGGTTGAAAAAATAGTTTCTGTTAAAACATCTAAGGAGAGTCCTCTCCCTAATCTCAGTTTAACCTTTGCACCTCAATTTCTGCAGCAGCAGAAAGAGCAAATCTGGTTTGACTAGTGTGGAACTGTAGTAAGTTACTAAGAAAGGTCCATTCACCCTTCAAAACAAAATATATTAGAGGCTACTAAAATGATTGGTAGCCCTGTAAAAGTTTAGCATTTGGGCAGTGAGAGGTTATCAACTGTGGTCTGCACAAAACAATTTGTGCGAACAGGGGACCTGGAGGGGAGAGAAGTGATACTGCAGCCGATCAAGTACTGATGGGGACCACACCAGGTAGCTTAGAACGCTTGCACCTCATGATGAGGCAGCTCTCAGGTGATGGTCGAGCTCACAGCCCCACTGATGGCAATGCATGCCTTGGATGGCATTGGCATTTTGGAGGTGAAACTAGCACTCGGACTGGCAGCAGGCGAAGCAGAGCTTTTGCGACTGCTCCACAGATGTGGCACAGTGACACCAGTATGGGAACTGGTGTTGGGAATACCCAAATAGATGTGCCAATGAGTACAATGGTTAGCATGGTCCGGGAAGTCCTGCCACATGTTCCTGTTGAACTCATCACACAGGTTTCTTTCATTTCTACTTCTGTAGTCTATCTCTTAAGCAGCATTTCAACTTGGATGTTTAATCCCCTGCTAGGAATTGTACAGTTATAGTTTTTTTTGGATGTATGATTCAGGGATCTAGGGTGAAGTTATATACTATATAGAGTAAAAGTGTTGCTGTTGAATTTTGTTAGGGATTGCTGTTTAAATTTTTTTTCTTGGGTTCAATGCTGCCTTGCATACCTAGGGCAAAAAGTTGGGTTTAAGGGCTTTTGTGGTCTAATTATAACGTGCTGCATACTGGTTGTATTCATGGTTTTGCAGGACCTGCAGCAGACCAACTCAGTTACTGCTACTGTTAACAATCTTCTTTGACTTTTTGAACATTCCAGCCAAAAAAAGGTTCAGATTAGGATTTCTAAGCTCACATGTTTCAAAAGCTTGTGTCTTTCTTTCTTTACAGTTGGCCAATAGCAGATGTAATGGCTGGTGCAGTGTTCCTGAAAAGCTGCATAAATCTATACCAACCAGTGCTATGAAGGTATTGTGGAAAGAAATTTAACAACCGATATAATGGAGCCTTTAACCTCCCTTAGTTATGTTGCTTCCAAAGTGAAGTCCCTTAATATCCAGAGGTGATTTGGATGATACATACCAATTAGCTTTATTCATTCATCAGACCTCACAAAGCATCTACAACACTGGTAGATATAGTTGAGTAGTAGTTTCACCCCTCTTGACAGGTCTGAACTGGTCTGAACCGTGTTAACAGTTGATAGCTTGTGGAGTGTAGAGAGTGGACGTCTTCCTCCTGGACGAAAAGGATGTCTTTGACCTACCACGATCAAAAATAGCTTGTAGTAGCAAAGACTTCTGGGTGTGGAAAGATGGGAATTTGTTGGGAGCAGCAAGAACTACGCAAGTTCATGGAGATGCCTTGTACATATGTTGAACTTGATACATCTCATGTTGAATCCTGCTTTTCATTTTGCTAGGCCTTCAAGTATGGCCTGAGGGACTAGGTTGGAGGGATCAGGGTTTAGGGTCTGTGTCATAGGTACTCTAGTACAAGTTACACTTCATTGGTATTTGCAATTATCATACAATACTAGTTCAACACAGAAGAATGAGAGTCCATGTAATTGAATTGGGAACTGGAACAAAGTCTTGGAGACTGTCAAATATGACCTAATTCCTGGTATTTCACATGTGCATTGAGGTGGCAAAGTGCTCATACTTGTGTTATTTTCTGTTTTATTTACAGTGTTAGTCATGGACTCAATTCATTGTGTCCAACATCAATGCTGTGACAGTTATCTAGCTAGTCTGGGTTCAAAGTTCAGGATTTGTAAATTGAGGTAGATTTACAGGGTTCCCCATCTTACACAGACCTCCATACAGGGAGGGATCTCCCAATACTTGTGTTGCAGATTTGAGTGTACCCCCAGCCTAAGTGCAGGCTCTGCTACACAACAAGATTTCTTCAGGGAAGCAATCTAAGCTACAGCAACAAGAGCTTCAGGCTTCTCAGGTCTTCTCTGCCCTCTCAATTGCAGCAGCACAGCAGCAAGTATAGTTGCAAGTCAATTTGAAAGGAATTGGTCCTCAGTCTACTCAGGCATTATCAGCAATGACAATGGCTGCTGCAATGAACAGAGGTCCTGTTGGTCCTGGACCATTGGGGCGTTTACCAATGGCTGCTGTAATGGCACCCCAGGGTCATGCTATGCCTACAGAGCATGGTGGATGTTGCACTCCCATCTCCTTATCACTCAGGTGCCAGTCTTCCTGACTCATCACTTATTCACCATCAACAGCAGCAGCATCAATGCATGCACCAACTCCAATTCCAGCAGCAACACTGGCAACAGCAACAACAGCAACATCAACAGTAGCATAGATCTGTACAGATGCAAAGAGGGTTGCTGGGTGTTGATGAAGGATGCATGGTCGCTGATGCCAGCAACTATCCTAGTATCACTGGTGGCAGTTGGGATTGAGATCCTGGAGAGGACAGGATGACAAGTTCAAAATGACCAATTGCTTTTTCCTCTTCAACATCTCAAGTTCAGTTGGACAACTCACCAAGAAGGGGGTATTGCTGGAAATGTTGCACTAATCTAACTGATTCTACAAGTGCAATATTTTCCTCCCATCCTTCTGGACACATTGCTTGAGGTGGTGTGGCACCACCTGTTGCACAGCCTTGCCAGGCCCTTAGCAATCAATTGCCTGCATGAAAGGAACAACAGGTCCAAATAATGCAAGCTCATCTGCCTCCAATCAGTCAAATATATTTCCTGCATCAATCGGGTTTCTCTAGCATCTGCCTCTTTGGCAGACAAGGTATCTGGACCTGGGTTATGAATTCCAGGGCAAACACCTGCACGTGCCAGCCATGTAGCAAGGCAGACTTCAATTGCACAGCATCCACAACTTAAGCTTTTGCAGAGGACCTCAATGGGTTCAGTAGCAACTGCTCCAGGAACAGATCCAAAAGCAGTGCTTGCTGCTGCCATGGCAAGGGTGCAAAACCCCCAGTCTCAGCTGCAACAGTCATGCTTCCCACATGTGATGCCACACAGGCATCTTGGATGTTGTCTGCAGTTTCAGGGACTCCTGTGTCTTCAACTCCCATACCACTTTCTCCTTTTCCAGATGAGTCAAAATCATCAACATCAGTGGGAGCAAAACAGGCCTTATCTACGAAGAGAGTTCTCCCTCCTTTCCAACCACACAAAATCAGGGGGTTCTGCTTAAGGCAGAAGGAACTCCTCACCCTCACTTTCCCAGCATGTCATTCTGGGTGCCAGTCCTAGTCCGGGAAATCAGCATAACTGCCTCAACAACTGGTGGCCCAAAGCTCTCTTCTGCTCTCTCCTGCCGGTGCAGCAGCCGCAATTCCTTGGCAATATGCACCACCATTACAGCAGCAGTACCCACAGCCCTAACAGGTGCACAAGCAACAAAACTCCCAACAGTACTAAATTCAAATATGTCAACAACAGCAGCAGCAACAGATGCAAATGTTCCAGCAACAGCAACTCTCACACTCACAGTTGCAGCCCTTGCTGCCACATTCACCACATGTGCTGCAATATCAGCAACAGCTGCAGCATTACCTCCCTTGACACAGTGACAGCTGCAGCAAAGTCCAGTGCAGCATTTGAACCGGCAATTGCCGTAGCAGCAATCACCTTCCTCACTCTCTGGTTGCTGACTCCTGCAGCCATGTCAGTACCAAGCAACATTTCAAATTTAGGCTGCAGCTCTGGTTTAGAAAACATGGGTGGCTGATAGGCAACAAAATTAAGGCCAGTTACATCTAATTTCTCATTGCCCCTTTGTCTGGTCTGGGTCACAGAGGGGAAGCAGTTGAGGTCTGTCCTTTTTGCATCCTCAGTTCAGTTCATCATAAGGACATACAATATGCTGGTCATGCATTTAAACATCCAGCACAACAGTATTATTCCTTTTCCAGTCTGCTGCTGCTGTTGCAGGAGGTGGGAAGCTAATTGACATGAAAATTTCAACAGTTCATTATACCAAACAATTTGGCTTTTAATACACTGTGAACTGAGGCTGTGTCAGTGCCACTCTTTGACATCCCACATTCTGCATTGTTTTAGTTTGCTGCCCTGTTTTGTTGCATGTTCAAAGTTCTGAATAGAAGTTTCAGTTTAGGATGATGATTGCTTGCTTGCATTCAACACTGTTTTGCAAATATATGCTTTCACATGGAGCTTGCCATGTTTTCTGATCACAGTCCACTGTCACTATCATGGGTGTTAGAAGTGTGTGCAAAGAGGTGAATGTGGTTTGGGGTTTGAAATAGAGAATTCATGTAAGTATGGCACTTCCTTTTAGTACCTGTGGAAAGACACAGTACCTCTTTGCCTGCTAATGTTCAGAAGTCTGCTGCTTTCCTTGTGTGAAGGGTATGGGATTGACCTGCTATATCAAGCTGTAGACTTGTCAAATCTACGGTTCTCAGTAAATACAGAGTTCAGTTAATTATAATGCCACCATATACAATTGGTCTTTGCAGAACTGAACAGCCAAGAACAACCTAGCAGCATCAGACCAATGTGGGATCCAGCATCTGTGAGAACACGCACTTCCACGTGAGCAGCTGGCTCCTCATTGATCCCTTGGCCTTTGCCTGTGTGACAAAGTGGGTGCCCTGACTCAAGGAAAGTATGTTAGTGGGCAGTTTGTTGGAAGCAATCATGGTGACAATATGGTGTCCAGAAGCTCTTTGATGCAAGTGGGAGTCCCTTGCTCTACTGCTGCTGATGACTCTGGAGACTTCAGAACTGTAATCATGACTATTTACCCTCTGAAGCCTCACAAGTCACATGTCAGTTGATATGTACTATATAGTAATAGTCTATAAGCTGATTGGCAACTAATCTAGAAGAGAAGTTTAGACTGGGTTGCTTTCCACTATCCTACCAATACCATAGATTGGTTGCCTGCTTTCTTCTGTCTGTTTCTCCTTTATTATGCTAAGAGATCCATATAATTTCTATCTGTGTTGGAAGTTTAGGAACTTGATGGCCATGATATAGATAACAGCAAAGAGGAGAGCTAGAGCCAGAGCCACAGAGGCAACCAAGGGAAGCTTCTCATAATGGAAGTCAAAGTAGCTTGCTAACCATTCTTGCACTGATTGAGGGTGACCCTCATATTCTGGCTGATCTATAGGTGTGGATATGTCCCCAAACTGAGAGGTTACAAGACCATTCATAACCCAAGCCAATGGACAAATGTAAGAGTACCATACCCACCATCCTGGTAGTTGCTGCACAAGCATGACATGCAAGGAATAGTCAGTAGACAACCAACATCTTAGATCAGATCAGAGAGTCCAGTTGTTGATAGATAGGAAGTTCTTGATACATCTAGTTGCAGGGTGTTTTCCCCTGTTTTTGGTTTTCCTTTCTTTTACCAGATCAGCATTTGGCATGACCCTGTTGAACCCCATTCACCAAAATAAGAGAAGAAAACATATCTTTTGAACAGGATAGCAATTGATTTCAAAATGAACATGATAGAGACCAAAAGTTTTGGAAAAAGAAAACTATGGAACTTTGGCTGGTATCAAGATACTTGTGACAAATGATTCTTTTCTTTTCTCCACAATGGAAGAGAGGAACAAGAAGCACTGGTATTCTTATGTTTTGACCTGAAAACTAATGTTTGTTTCTGTTTATTATGCTGTAAATGGAAGAGGGCAGATTCCATACCGGTCTAGGAATGAAGAAACCAGAAAACACGTTGAAGAATGAGTAGAAGAATCCTGCAATGACTGATGCAATCTCACTGTTTGGGCTAAGGGATACCCACATCATGCCATAGTATGTGAAGGTGATAAAAGTGATGAACATAAAGTACATGTACCAACAAAATTTTACTGCAGTCCATTCAAAATTCACCATGGCATAAGTGATGGATGAGTAGATGACTGTCTGGAAAATAACATAAGGCAGCTCTATTAGGACCTGCACACCACACAGACACATTCATTATTATTACAGCTTCCACCATGATGCAGTACACTTGGTTACTCACACTAAACATCTGAATAAGTCATTGGTGGATGGTGGTCATAAAGCTTGCCTGTGCCAAGGCATATGGAATGGCAGAATACATTCCTGCCCCTCGCTCTCTGTAAAACACAGTACGCTCAATAGCGATGACAGGTTGGACAGTTCCAGCATTATTTATTCCAAGAAAAATTGCTGCTGCATATGAAGCACCCATGACAGTAAACAAGTTCTGTGTTGTATCACTGTAATCCACACAATAACCCAGAGCCAAAATAAGAAATTGAGGAAGGCCTCTCTCTCCACTTCCTCTCACATGTAACATCAAAACTCATTTCCAGTTGACAATCTCCTTTGCTACCTTTCCAATGAGTATAATTCACAGATAATGTACCCATGAAATTTCTTACACTGCACATGGTGAAGTCATGCATGATGTATTGCATGGTATATAGAATTCTGCAAAGTAACAACAGACACTTCATGTGCAATTTCAACTGTTAGTAAAGGTATCTTACTGTTGTCGACCAGTATCCCAGAAGATAGTCCCAAAGAGTATAGCTGTGATGGCCGAGAAGGAAAACCGCACTAGATTGTAAGTTGGACTGCGCCAATATGTCAGCTGTTGTTTCCAAAGACATGCCCCTAGTTGTCCTAATATGGACTGTGAATAATGGGATGGAAAATATAAGTCCTGGCTGCCTGATACAGGATTGCTCAGCTCCTTCACTAATGTCATGTTTTGCCTGTTCAAGTCAGCACACATATTTTATTTTCTCATCCACACAAGACCGATTCAGAAGATTTCCATAAGCTTTTCAACCAAAAAACTTGCAACAGACAAAGGGAAATTGGTTAAGTGTAAAGCAGATATCCATATTTTGTGTGATCCATAAGCATGGATGTGCATATATTGTTTTTCAGGAGAGAATAGATGACTCACTCGTGGAGACTCGAGTTTCGGTAGAGTTCTCCAAAGTCAACACCAAGCTGAGTCTCCATGGCTGCAGAGCTAATCTCCAGAATCCATGTTGCTGGGTTGTACCCTTCCATTATCCTTGGTACACCTGGAATGGCCTGCACACAAAAGTCTTAAGGAAACAACATTCTGCAGGATACTATTGTTTGGTCCAAATGTCCATTGTTACTGATAGCTCCTCTTTTCTGATTGACTGGCAGGTTCTTTATGCAATTTATAAGCATTAGCAAACGAGTACACAAGTTTCTTTTCTTGAGGTCACTTCAACCAAGGCATCTTGTTCTTCAACACACCTCAAAATATTCAATGAGCTCGCAGGATTCATAGCCCAGTGGTCCCATATATATGACCTGGCCTCCAAGTTTCATCAACAACATCTGGAAAATGAAGAAACACCTTAGAGCTTAAGAGCACAAAACAGCTGAGGGCCAGTCAAACTTTTCCCAGAATTTAACTGAAAGAACAAACAACAGCCATCTGAATTGTCTAAACTTTGACAAGTTACAATGCAAGTTTTGGAATGTGTATTAGAATGCAGCCAATATGTCCCTTGAAATAACAAAGAGATTGTGTAATGAAACATTTATAGAAGCATAACAGGAGAAAGACTCAGAGTGCAAATGTTTAATTCAGAGAAGACCAATCTAGCTGTCCACTTGAATTCCAAAATTTTAGACAATGGGGCATTGAAAAAAAAAAAAAAAGGCAACTCTCTGGAATGTCTCTAAAAGAGAGAAGATGGGCAACAAACCTCATCAAAAGCTTCAAAAATTTCAGTGCTAGGTTGGTGAATGGTGCACACAACTGTGCGGCCTGTGTCAACTGTGTTGCGAACAGTCCGCATGACAATGGCAGCTGCCCGTGCATCGAGTCCACTAGTTGGCTCATCCATAAATATTACAGATGGATTTGCCACAAGCTCAACAGCAATAGTGAGGCGCTTACGCTGTTCAGTGGAAAGCCCGGTGAGCCCTGGCAGTCCAACCAAACTGTCACGAATAGCTTTTAGCTCTACCAACTCCATCACCTCCTCAACAAATCTCTGCAAAACTATGGCAGTGTTAAAATGAGATGGAAGGTGAGCACTCCTACTATTGGTGCACATTTCCCATGTTTTGTTAGCTCTGTGTAACCATCAGGAGCAAGCCCTTTGTTGAGAAACAAGAAAGTTTCTGCCTTTCTCTTGCATTACTCCATGCCTGTCAGAATGCCATGAAATTCTCAATGTCTTCCTACAAAGGAGAGAAACTTACCATCTTACTGTCCATTTTGATTTCCTGTGGAAGGCGTAGTGTGGCTGAATAAACAAGTGACTCAAACACTGTGACCTGTGGGGAGTGAATATCATTCTGTTCACAATAACCCGCAATACGAGTAAAAGTTGCCTGCCTCTTGGGAAAACCTGAAATGCGGATGTCACCCTCAACATAGCCCCCGGTTTTTCGGCCTGCTAACACATCCATCAGGGTTGTTTTTCCAGCTCCACTTACACCAATGAGAGCTGTGAGGACACCTGGCCTAAATGATCCTGTCACATCCTGTAAGAGTTGGAGTTTGTTGTCCATTCCTCTTTTCTTCATTTGCTGCAATCACCAATGAAATAGAAAGCAACTCCTCAATCAGGCAAGAGCATTGTGATAGATGGAACCTAATGTGTCAGGGAAAGACCATTCTGGGTTAAATCTTGATCTTTACACATGGATTCAAGAACCACAATGAGACCTTCAAGGGTTTAGGTGGGTTTAGGGGTGTTTACAGCAGGCATGTCGACATAGTACTGGACATTGAGGAAGGTGAGGGTAAGGGGCTGAAATGGAAGAAGCATGCTGTTTCTTTTCTTGTTCACTTTTTTCATAGCCACCTGTGTTTTGTAGCTTGTCACTATTTCCTCTTCAGGATCTGGGACACTGAACTGTCCCAGACTCTGCCTGAATTTATGCAACTCCACATCACTGCTTCCACCTGTTTATCACAAATATGAGAGTCATGCACAACATAATTTGCGAAAAAATTCACCATAATAAAGCATTTTTTCCAGAAGATATCACACTAACTAATTGGTCTCAAATGAAACTCATCTACAGGGCTGCTGCAATTGGCTTCAGATAGCAAGGACCTTGGAAGTGTACCTGATGAGCATGATGGTGTGTGATATAATCCAGCACCAAGAGGTTCCCCTGTTCGGTTCAAATGCTTCTCTGCCAAGGCCTCTTCTGACATGACTGTTCGTGTCTTTCCTGGTGCTGTTCCAACACAGCAATGCATGCAGTTAAACACAAGACTGGCCCATCCTAGTGAAGTAGGAAATTACAATACAAGCTGAAGCAGTTAAGAATTTACTGACTTGGGGATAGCAACTTACGGCTGAGATATGCAAGGGCAACAGTATAGAAGATATTGAAGAGAAACATAAAGCTGGCGAGTGCTCCTGTGCAAATCCAGTAGTAGTAGCTTTTGGGGTATATGCCATGACTTATCAAAAGTTGTTGTCCCAAAGTATTGTTGCTGTTTTGCAAGGGCTGCAGGAAATCTGAACCTTATTAGAAGTTGTCCCAATCGAAGTGTCCTTGATCACATCACTGAGGAATATATGGTTCAAGAGACATTTAACATTGAGAATGAGGTCTGATCATGAGTAAGATCAGGTTGCCACTAACATCATTCAGTGACAAACAACTGCATTGACGAACAAATATTCCCCCTTCCATTCCTGTTCATCCTTATTCTCAGGCCTAATTGTACTTCTTTAGGATTGTTAAGGTTGCAAATCATAGAGCTTCTGGTCCAGACCTTTCTCCAGTCAGATGAAAGCATTTCATTGATGCTGATAGCATTTTCAGCATATGCCAATGGTGAAATCCAGTAGCCCCATATCCACCAAGGCTTAATTGCAGGTCTTGGGATAATGAATCCTCCCAACATGAAAACTATGAGGAGGGCTAGTGATCCACCTGTGAAGGCAACTATCATAGTTCGGCATACTGCTGCCACAAAACGGAACATTGCTGATGCCATCATGTTCAGTATCACCATCAAGAGATAGTACTTGAAAAACCTGCTCAGTCCAAAGGAAAGTTATCAATCCAACACTTTGACAGTTGATGAAATCAGCTACAAAAAATAAAAAATCATATTGCTGTCTAGAACTTGAACTCTGAGTCTTTTTACGATGTTTCAAATTAGAAGTGTGAAACTTGGGATCCTGACCTGGTAGGCTCTTTTGCATAACCAGTTAAATAATAGGTTACACAAGTCCAAATGGTGGCATTAGCCACTGAAAGTGGAATGCCTAAAATAAAATTTGATAATGAGAAGGTCCATGCAGGAAAGAAGAGAAGGTCCCGTTGTTTATAGAACACTGGAAGACGACCAATGATCATGACGAGCTCCCCAAACCCATTGAACATGATTACAATGCAACTGAAGAAGAGTGCCCCCATGTAAAGCATCCCATCAGACCAGGTCTCATGGTGCAGTTTTGATCGAAAGAAGACAGTTGATGCAACAAATGCCATAACTGCAAGCTGTAGAAGAGTGCTTATAGTTAATGAGCAGTCAAGAAGAACAATGTTCCCTTGCCTGGGGTTCGAGGTTCTAGTTTCATACATGCATATCCTGTGCCTCCTCCTAATAAGAAGAGTAGAAGGCCAGTTTCCATTGACAAACATTATACTGTGGATTACAAATTTGGCACATGTGTGTATACAAATCAGGAAGTGGGCAGCCAATAGAACCTGAATAAACATAAAGAGATGAACGAAAGAGTTGCGCTTCATGAGGAGCCATTCTTTTGCAAAAGTGGCCTGAAACATATCCCAGTTGCTCATGGAATACCATTGATGGGCCAGTGCAGCCCTGTGACTCCTCTTCTTTGGAAATGGTCGCTGTAGCTCCTTCTTCAGTTGGAGGCCTGCATGGAATGATTTGAATAACTTCTTGAACTTCCTAGGGGATACGAAGTTGTATGGCCGATGTCTGTCTGCCCAGTACTGCTGCTGGTCATTTTGTGAAATCACCTGTTTGCAGAATAGGTTGGAGTGGTTGTGAGCTGAAAGCATTCACACTCTTTGAAAGAGTTGGAACTCTTGATACAAAAGTTATAGAAAACTGCGGAGCTCAAAGGGTCCCAAGTTGTACAAAAGTTCACTGGATTCAAAAATCTCAACCATACATTGAGAGTACAGCTAATTCATCCAGCAGGGTTTTTTCTTTTTTGTGTTTATGCATGGATAACAGGACATAATTCAGTCTACAGTTGCCTAGCTGAACCTGTGTGGTTACCTATAGGACAGATCTATCTAAATACAGATCTCTTTGAGGCTTTGTAAGTAAACATGAACATAAACTTCTAGAGAAAACTTACCTCTTGGAGGAAATCTGCAACTCCTTTTCGCTCTGGACACTTGAACCCACATTCCTCAAAGAATACAAGAACATCCTCACAGGGACCATGGTACAAAATCTGGCCTTCAGATAGAAGTATGATGTCATCAAAGAGGTCAAAAGTCTCAGGAGCAGGCTGCAATAGTGACATGAGGACTGTGCCTGACATCATGTGTGCAAACTGGTGAAGACTCTTCACTATTTGAAATGTAGTGGAGCTGTCCAGGCCAGTTGAAATTTCATCCATCAACAACACTCTTGTTGGCCCCACTATCATCTCCCCTGTGACACATGTACAAAAGAAGTTCTTTGAGAACGAATTGAGCACATGCCATTAGAGGATTTTTGTTGTTCATCTCTCTTCACTGAAAAAATCTTATGAACTTTGAGCTTTCATACTGCTGCTTATGGTGCATGGAAAACGTTACATTGTGTTTAATACATGATGTTTTCCTAAGCTTCAAGTATACCTGTTGTGACACGTTTCTTCTGCCCTCCAGAAATTCCTCTGTTCATTTCATCACCCACCAGTGTGTTGGCACAATGGTCCAACTGTAAAATCTTTAAAATTCAAAAACCAAATTGTAGTCAGGCCTCAATCAATGGACCAATACACAACAAGTTCAAAATTTTCTTTGATAATGCAACCTTTTGATCACAGTGGAGGAATTGAAACATCAGTGGGTTGGGACTAACCCTTAAAGTATAATCTGTGGCAATGCTGCTCTTTGCTCCATGAAATGATGTGGCCTGTGACAGAACTTGTCATGACAATTGATCACATTGAAAACTCATAGTAGTTTTGAGCTTCTTTCAGCTGCACTTGTTAAAATCGCCTGCAAAGACTTAGAGGTTGAATGCAGAAATTGCTTACTTTCATGAAGAAGTCAACCTCTGGCTCTGGGTGAATGCCAGCTTGTTTCTCTCTCTTGGTAAGCTCTGAAAGGAGCTCTGACAAACATATATTGAGAAAATCAGGAGCAGCATGAGATGTTGGAGGGTGGACTCCATTAAAGTTTCATTAATTAGATCCTATTCTCCAGAAGTGGATTAAAGCAGTCCTCAATGGCTGCATGGTGTCAAGTTTTGAGAATAAGACATGGCTTCCCTGACTCTGATGCCAACAACACTATTAATTGCAGCACTTAGTTTTCAGTGGTAAGGTGTGTGCGTTCTCTGGTGCCCAATACAATAGCAATATCAGCATGAGCATCATGATGAAGAGAAAACGTAGACCCCAATATCTACTAGGCAGATATCAGAGTTATCTGTATCTCCCTACCTTGTTGCTCATCTTTGGGGAAAACCTTTCTCTTTCTATGATGCTGAAATGATGCAATATTTGTATCTGTATCACCTGATGGATCTAAGTGGAGCAGAATAAGGGAAGAATGAGAAAGTTCAAAGAAAATCACCATAGCGAGTGCCAATGCCTTGGCACTGAGCTGAGAAGTTAAGAGTCTCTCGGACTGTCATAAGGCCAACATGCAAATCATTCTGGCTAATATAGGCGGCTGTCTTTTGTGGTACAAACTCATCAAGGGTATGCCCATTGTATGTCACTTTCCCCCTGACCTGCAACAACCTTAGCCAATACTCCGACTGAGGTGTACATCATTCCCACATCTCAGAGAAAATGATGATGAATACATATTTCATCACACCAGTATCGCATGAGAGCATGATAAATTGCAGCACAGGGATTAACAAAATGACGATTGTCAAGAAGTAATAGGGTTCAAGATAATTTACTTGCAAGTCTTTGTCAAGCTTTCCAGCTAGGGCTAGGAGCAGGGTGGTCTTGCCTGAACCTGGTGGTCCAAGCAGTAATGTCATTCTGAAACATGAGCACAGGGAAAGATGAGCTGAAGGCAACTTCAACCAATTACTCATAACTCATCTTGAACTACCATTGGAAGAGTTTTAAAAAATTGACCTGCTAGGCTTGATCACACCACTGACATTATGCAGTATATTGAACACTTTTTTCTTTGATGGTCTTAAGCAAACCATGTCCAGTATCCCCTGTTCTCAAAGTCCCAAAACACCATAAGAGGGCCATATTAGCAAGTGCCTCAAAATTCAAACTTCATGGTTCCAGAAGAGCAGTGTGCTTTTTCTGAGGCTTGGAATTGCAAGTGTGTTTATAGAGGTTAGAATCTGAGATGGATTCCAGAGCTTAATTTTGTACCTCTAGAAAGATTTGGGCTGTATTGAAAAGAGTGGGGAGTGCTCTGCTGCCCACATAGCAGGTTGCATCAATATGCACATCCTCAAAGCGAACTTCAATTGTGGGTAATTTTATTCCCACTCTGCATCAGAAAACCCACCACATATATAGCACACAATATTGAAAAACCAAACTTGCCAATCTGTAAATCTGTGCAAAAAACTGCACTTCATCACAGGAATGGGGCCTACAAAATTTTGCAAAACATTGCAATGATCAGTACTTATACAATATAGAGGGCTGCACCAAATACTACAGGTAAGATTGGATTTTATTACTAAAGATCCTGACGAAAATGAATCTTAGAGGGTGTGTTGGAATGGCCTTGAACTAATCTCACAGCTTCTTCATACTTAGGATTGCGAATCCAGAGCAGCCTTTGGGTCCAGGGCATGATCTAGTACAGTATGTAGAATTGCTGACACAAGTCTGAATTATACAGTTTCAAGGAGTGTGAAAAGATGATCCATATGGTATCCTGCATGCGATTTGTGCGCCTCAATCTCTGTGCTGCCACACCTTCATGATTCTGTTCTGCAGAGCAAAGTGTTGAGGGTGATGCGTTCTCACCTGTCGATGCGTTTTCTGAGTTTCATCAAGAAAGGCTCCTGATGGTCTTCAGTGAGCTGGAGCACTTTGTTGACGAGGTGCTGCCGTTCCTGGGGGCTGATTTTCTTGACATCGATGTGGTCCAAGCTGCCTGTGACTTTGTGCGCCATTGTGGTTCGCAGCCTCTCGAACGTGTCTAGCCTCTCCAGCGCTGCCCATCTGAGCGCTTCTTCGTCGTCGTCTCTCGTTGCATTGGTCCGAGAGAACACGCTCTCGACTGCAGCTGGAATGTCTACATGCATCAGGCGAAAGCTACCTCCCTGACTCCCTGACTGGCTGATTGAGCTTTTGCGACTGAAGCTACAGGTGATGTCCACCCTCTCTAATCCTCCCCCCATTGGACCCGTAGCCATTTCACCGAGCTTCGATCCTCAAGCTCGCTCCCTAATTTTCTCTTCTGTTTTATTTGCGAACGTTGACGCCTGTGGACTCCTGAGTCCGCATGCTTTCAGCAAGATCAAGAGGCTTCAAATATAGCCTAGATGAGGAAGGTGCATCGGTCCCTCCTACAGGATTCAGAATTGAGGTGCCATCGCTTGACATAAAGTGGTCAGGTGGAACATCCCGAGCTCTAGTGCTTGAGCTGCATGTCATGAAGCTCACTGTGGCAACTGCTTGAAGCTCAAGTTACGAGGTCAGTCATCCAAGAGAATTTGAAAGCATGAAAAAATGAAAGCTCATTTAATGTACTAGATCGTGCAGCATCTCCAGTTCACAGTTCTTCAGTTCATGCAGATTCAAGATCAGTTTTCCTGAAAAGCGTTTGTGATAATTAAAATGAGCATGATCATACGAAAGGAAAAAATAGCTCAAAACGTTTACAAGCGCATTTGATAACATTAAACGTCTGCAGCCATAACAACTAGCTTTTCAATTCGATGCTTTTTACGAACCAAACTTTTAATGTCCACAAGCAAGAGATTAACTGCAGTACCTGGCAGTTAAGAAAATTAATCCACGAGCTGGCAAAATTAGAAACTCTGATCTGGATCACGATAGGTACACAAGAAAGTTTTTTTGCATTCCCTGTAGGGAAAACAGCGAAAATCTCTGACGAATGAAAGTTGAATTAACAAAACATGTAGGGAAAGCTCTCCAAGGGAATCGTGCGATCAATACTTCGACGCTTCATTCCAATTTTCCAATTGTGAAACAGAGGGATAACTGTATTTTCTCATAGTTAGTTAAACAAACCATTTCCTGTTTGCATAGGGGAAATTCAAGTTCTTCTCGATGGTCCGCAGAGAATCCTAAAAGTTTCTTGTGATAGACACGCTTCCACAAATGCCATGTAACAAACAACCAACCAACATGCTCCAACTGATAAACAACTAGTTGGTCCCTTCTGGGACCTGGAGTGGAGGTAGGCCTAACGTCCAATTGTAAGAAGGATATTCATATTTTTCCTCTCGTAATTGTTGGGTCATTTAAAAAAAATAAATTTACCAAGTAAATTGGATGGGCAATGCATGGTCATAGCCAAGAAGGAACAAAATAAAATTCTGTTTCAATTTAAAAAAAAATTGACGTTCAATAAATATAATAAACAATGCCAAGTGAGTGAAGGACATTTCAATTCATATTTTTATAAAAAATCAAAATTCTATAAGGTGTGTAATGATTTTAAAAGTAATTTTTTTAAAATATTGTGATTGGTTTTGGAAATTGACACCAAAATCCAATTAACACTCATTGAAATTTGGATTGCTTATTATTGATTTTATTAATTAGATGTGGGTACATTTCATATTAATTCTTTAAAAATTTTAACTTTGAAACAATCACAAGCAAATAAAAGTTCAAATGAATTTTTAAAATATTTATATAAATGAAGGAGGGTTGTTTGTTTGTTTTGTTCCAATGGTTCATGAAACCAAGGTCATAATGACACAAAGAAAACTATTAAATTTGCCATTTAGCTAGTCAATTGAGAATTTTGTAAAAAATGACATCTTAAATTTTTAAAAATTATAACTCAACCTAGGATTTGAGCCTAGAAAAATACGCCCAATTTGTGCATTGAAGAGAAAGTAGGTTTAGGTAGCCTACCTATAACAACACTACAAACAAATTTCCCAAGTTTTTGTCTCTGTGTAGCCTTGTGAGATTGGATGAAACATTTAGGGTTTGGTGGTCATGGGTTGGTATTACACTATAAGGATTGTTTTGGTGTTTGATGGTTTTTTTAATTATCACTTTGAGCCACGCCAAGACATGAGGAATTCCTTGTTTGTTTTTGGATTTCAGTTTTTTCAATGTCCAAAAAAACTAGGCTAGGAATGTCACACCTTCGTATTGGGGAAATCCCAAACAATAAGCACTAAATCCTAGCAGGCATTAAACATGAATAGCCCATGTGCCATTCATTTCTGAAATTAAAAAAAAGAAATTACCTTTCACATTGAAAGATTGACAACAATTTCAAATGAATTTGTTATAGTGCTATTGTAAGCCTTTGGATGGGTTGCTTGTAAAGCAAGCAAGCTCAAGAACGTTGAAATTTCATCCTTTGTCAAAGACATGTTGCTCCTCTTCATCATTGCACCATGAGAAAAATCGCAAATAAATCCCACCACCTACTATTCTTATGGTAGCAAGAAAAAAAAAACCAAAACCTTCCATTTGTAATTATAATAGCAAAAAAAAATGAGCCCACCCCAACCACCTATTTTACTTATGACAACACAAAAAAAAAAAAAGTATTGAATTCTTTTTATTGTCAATGTAATTAATGATTGTCACAATAATTCAAGGGTTGTGAAAAGAAGGTATCAAGAAATTTTTTTTTATTGTGAAGGTGCTTGTGGCCACAAAGCTGTGAAAGGAAGGCAACAAGAAAAAAAAAATATTGTGAAAATGCGTGTGATTAGAACGCAAATAAATCCCACCACCTACTGTACTTATGGCAGCAAGATAAAAAAAACTCAAACCTTCCATTATTGTAATTATGATAGCAAAAAAAAAACGAGCCCACCCTGACCATCTACTATACATATACTTATAACAACACAAAACTTGGCGATTGTTCAAGGGTGTAGAAAAAAGTAAACTACAGCAAAATCTCGAAATTAACAATCAGACCCGCGGGCAATTGGACTTAGCCAGCACCCTCCCAGTTGTTTCTTTGTAAAAGAGAAAAATACAAGTTCACAATCATACTGTTAAATAATGGCAAGCTCAAGATCACCATCCATCTAAACTTGACTACACAACAATTGTAACATCTTAAACAGCAGTGAGCCACTAATGTGCAAATTGACAACTAAAAGCTCAGCTCGGCACGTAGGGTGTGATTTCAAAGGGACTGTACATCGGCCCGTGCATCGGGTTGTTCTGTTTTAAGAGGTTTGCATTAACTATTGTTTGGAAATCGCGTACGTACAAACAAACTCAGTGTTGAGCGGTTTTGTACAGAAACCCGTATCCAGGCAGACACAGAGTGAGCACAGTAAATGTGAATGATTCCGTGCGAAACGAGGTTCCAACTTGGTCTTCTCCGACTATCAATCATGCCCACCCCTCCCTTGATTTGGCCTCAACTTGTAGATTGCAATAATTAGGGACTGACCGGACTGACTTAGTCCACATGGGGGGAGAAACAGGCTTCTTTTTGCACCCACCACAATCAATTTGAAAAAATAATAATCTAGAATAAAGCCCTAGGGTGAGGGCATTCTCAAAATAAGGGGCCTAGGATGAGGTGATGTTCAACCCCGCATTTTATAAATGTCCCTCACCCTAGGGCTTTACCCATCGTAAAGCATGAGGCAAAATTTATCATGAACCAAACCTATGTAGATGAAAAGGCATAGGAATGGTAGGGTTCTTATACCTACTCCTCAATAGTGGAAGGGTTCTTACACCTACAAGTAGGCATAATATCCCTCCCAAATTCTAGGAGGGAAATTGATGGATATAAGGTGCCCTCCTCGGCATACATTACAAATTTTCTCCAAGTGCTTAATGAATCAAAAAAACATTATGCGTGTCAAAAGAAATGCAATGGGAAAAATGTGCCCCTCCATGAAAAAGCAAAGCTGTAACCTGTCACTGGATGAGGCCATGGCTGAACCAGCACCCACACTGGGGCCAGAGTGAACCAGCAACCACCAGTGCACCAGTTGGCTGTTCTGTCGTAGGTTGGGCTGCACTTCCTCATGCGGTTCCTGACCCTGTGTTAACCCAACATTGTACCACAGTCAACCTTTTTTGGCTGCTGACCTCTGACTCTTTTTATTTTTTGGGTGTTTTTTTTTTCAACCCTGACCATACTACCCTCCGGCCAGAGTGAATTAACAGCCACCAATGCACCAGTTGGCCGTTCTGTCCACTGGATGGGTTACGTTTTTTCATTTGGCGCCGGATGGGGTTCATGACAGTCCATTTCTTTTTGCTGCTGACCATTGTACTTTTTTTTTTTGGTTCCTGCTCGTTTTTCCCTGGACCTGACCTCACACATAGCTAC
>Ga0116231_10007407_pt1 | contig 20118 bp, 12 predicted proteins | sample S1TSphgellanicum_2_FD_89695 | JGI IMG/M metagenome (GOLD analysis project Ga0116231, IMG submission 89695) | Host-associated microbial communities from peat moss isolated from Minnesota, USA - S1T2_Fd - Sphagnum magellanicum MG | ecosystem: Host-associated > Plants > Peat moss > Unclassified...
AAAAAAATATAAATATATATATATATATATATATATATATATATATATATATATATATATATATATATATATATATTGAAAAATTTCAAACTTTTTTCATATTCCATTCCATGTTGATGGGCATCATGGATGTCATTGCTAATGTGAAAGTCTAATGGAATGAACGTTGGACCAAACATTTAATGATGCATTTAAAAAGGTTCCTTCAAATCAATAAGGAAATGGAAATTTTGTCGAACAAAATGTTTTTTGTTGGGGGTAGGAACCACCAAAATTTACTATCAAAAAATTGTTTCATGATTATGAAAACATTACAAGTATTGGCCTATAAACTAATATTGTTGTATTGTCCAAAGGGATGGAGCTCATTATCCACCGAGCTATGAAAACCATTGATAGGTTCAAATTCCAATCTTTATGCATGATTTTCATTGATTTCATTTTTGATCTTGCATTTAATTCCTTTGTATAGACACATTGAAATATCACATGTCACAACCAACCTATTCCATGACTTATATGATATGCAATTTGCGGGAAGCAAAACATTCTAGTTGAATTGATTAATTGCTAAACTACCAATATCAACAATGTGAGAAGAATGCAATAAAAACTACATGTGCTATAACTTATGACCAAAAGTATTTTCATTCAAATGACCACATTATTGAACTTTAATATTAGTTCATTTTGAAAGTTGATGACAATTGCAAATTTGGCTTTGGTGTCTATTTTCTAGAACATATATAGCTTTATTATGAGAATATTGATAAAAGATAAACTTTACAAGCTTGTTTGTTGTCAAGTTGATATTGAACATAAAGTGGAGTGACTTTGAGTTTGGAATACAAGTAAAGGATCTTAAAAGGACAAAGGAATTTCTCAAAGGCTTTAACAAGTGACAAATTCTTTGAAAGTTTCTTCCCCAAAAGGGCATGGTGATCTCATGTTTATTCCATCTAGTTTTTATTCATTCAAGTTTTTCAAAATTGTGTTCCATTTCTTACTCAAGTGAAAGCATTGTAAAGTAGATGGATCATTGATTTGTTTCAAAAAATTACAAGTAGCAATTCAAAAACTTTAATGTATTGAAAGTAGAAATATTAATTTATCCGATGATTAATATGACATTAATCTTTCATCTTATTATTAAAATGTTGAAGAATCTCATTTTGAAAGTAGATTTAAGTATATTCATAAAAATTGATTCACTTGCAACGAGATTTTTGTTTTCACAAAATGGGTTGCAAGTAGATGATTTGTTTATTTTTTTAGTTTCAAGTTAATATAGGCTTAAAAGATGCTTACATGTTCCCAAATTGTGTTATAATTATGATCATAATATTATGAAACTTCTAATGTAAAAGTAGTTTGAACACCATATTGATTAGTCAATTTTAAAATAATTTTAACCAATTTTTATAATATTGAAAATTTTCAATTTTTGTATACAACTTACCATAAATGGTTTCATATTTATACTTACAAAAAAATTTAATATGTTTTCATGTGATTATGTCAAAACATATTTCAGGATTTTGAGCAGACCACTTTTTTGTGTCCATTTTACTTTGCGAACACCAATTTTCCATTTATATCATAAAATTCCAAATATTAATAGTTGAAAATTTTGCATGACTAGATCATCCACAAAGTTGAAATGGATTGGGAGGACATGATTTGAAACTTCAAAATCAAATTTTGCTCTAGGGTTAAATTTATATCTATGAAAAAGCATGCAAAGGAATAATAAAAATATCATACCTAGAACATGTATCCTCAATTGAATTCTTTGACCCCAAAAGTGTCTCCTACAAACAAAAGTATAATGAACAAATTGGAGCACCAATGGCATGTCAAAGGATTATTACAAAGTTCAAATGTTGTCACCTCTTTTTCCTAATCCCATCTTGCCACCTTTTAATGTTGACTTCATTAAATTTTCATTTCAAACCTTTAGGTATGTTATATTCAAGTTTGTTACTAGAGGAGCATTAGCAAGCCCTCTAAAGGAAAATAGTAATTAAAAAGATCCTAATTGCATGGATTATATGTAAATGAAATTCATTGGTAAGGAGTGGTTGCCTACTCATCTAAACATTGTTGCCTAGTGCTTTGATTGTCCTAAAAGTTCAACACCTTCAAGGGAAATTGACTTGAGGGTCGAGGTTGACCATTTGGTTAATCAAGTTGCCCCATTTACATATGGTATAGATCCCATGAAATTATGGATGAGTAGGAGGAATTTTCAACAATTGTTGAATTTCATTTAATGAAATTGAAAAAGATGAAAAAACATTGGGAATGGATTTTACAACAAACAAGGAGAAGGTTAATTTTGTGATAGGCTACATTTTGTCTAAAAAACCACATGTGTTTAGTTGATCAAGTCTTTAAAATGGGTAGTATAATCAAAATGAAATGGTCACATACAATCAATCATTTTGGGGAAATATTCATAGAAACATGATTTATATGTCATCATATTTTTTATTTAAAAAATAATGATTCAAAAAAATGTCACATTATAATATTATGTAAAGTTGTATTTTGAGAATCTCATAAATACATTGAAGTTTTTTTTGAAGACTTTCAAAAACACTATTATATAATGAAAAAACACATATCACACTACATTAAATGTGTTTTTGGGTATTCTATACTCATTATAATCATTTCAAACATTTTCAAATGTTTCTATTATACATTAGGAAGATTGTTGTCCAAGTTCATCCACAAATTTCAACATTAACTTAATTTATCATTTGAGACAATGGAAAAATCAACCAATTGTTGTAGAGGAATGGCTCCTTACATAGTAAATGCACCCCAACACCTCCTTTAACTAAGAAAGAAACAATATGTGACACAATGTTTAAGGAGATTGATAGCCATGGGAAAGATCATACAACAAAGTAATCACATCCTTTCAAGGTCATGTCTTTTATGAGAAATTTTCCTTTTTCTTATATTGAAAAATTGGCCCCAAAGAATGTTTCATGGGTATATGATACAATCTTGGCTTATTGGAACCATTGTTCCATACTTAGGGAATTGGAACAAAATCAAAGTTTTTTGCACAAAAATATTTCATTTCATTTTCAAATGTTCATGTTTCATTTACCCTTATGTAGATTATAATTCTCATTTTAGACCTCTACCACATTGAATATTATCCAAACAATTAATTAAATGCAACAAATGACTTGAAAACTATGGTTGAACAATCAAGTATCACCATTTTTTGTAAACTTGATTATTTTCAATATATCCTAGATGGTTTGCCCATTTTCCAAATTGAAAATTTTGAACCTTTTAATGAGTTATATGAGAGCTATGGGTTTTCATCTAGTCAAAGATTTTTGAATGAGGAAGTCCAATATTCTTAATATTATTTGCTACTAATAAGCAACAATAAAAGGCAAGAGACAATTTTTGATTGCTTCTCGAATGATATCCATCTTTTCTTTGAGTTCTATCAATGCTTTACCATTGACCCATGGAGTCTATCTTTCTATAGGCGTATATAACTATTATCTTGTAGAAAAAAAAATTCTTTACATTTTCATGGCCTACATCATGGCAAAACATTGTATTAACATTCATTCTTAAATTATAGGCTAAAATTTTCAATGTGATGACATTTTATAAACAAATTCAAATGCACAAAGGTGATATGCAACAATTGGTTTTGAAGGCTATTGGAGCAAAAATCAAAAGGTCAATTGACCCTACGAATGATTGTCAAATATCCAACCATGTCACAAAGAATCCTTTGTGCATGGAAGCAAGCTTGATACTATGGTGTGGTGTGCATGAAAAGTCACTTGTCTTCATGTAGGCTCTCATTGAAACATTTAATTTCTCCATTTACAATATATGTCCATGCGTTTATCCCTAGGCATAGGTTTAAAAACATTATTCATTTTTTTTGTTTTCCCTTGTATATAATATTGTTTATGATGTTGTACTTATGTTAACAAGTGTTCAAAACTTCAAGGGCTAACATCCTTAAATGTTGAGCAACTATAAGGATGTTTTTGGCATGGAAGGTGATAATGAAATGTGTAACGAACATTTGGAACTCTAAAAATCCTTTTCAATTGCATCCAATATTTCTTATGTGGAATTTGATGAGCAAAGAGACCTAGTTATGAGCTAATGGCTATCTTATCACAATTCAAGTGTAAATAAGTGGCATTCATACTATATAAATGCATATATGTGTATTTATTTTGAATTTCAATGGAACTATATTCACATGTTTTGTTTTCGAATGTTAATGCTTGTAAGAATTCATTCTTGATAAGGTGGCAAATTAGTGAGTTCCCAATCTATGCAAAATCAATGACACAAAGCACAACATCTTCATTCGCCTACTAAAAGCACCCCTCTACAAATAAATTGTCATGTAAAACTCCAATTCCTAGATGTGGAGGCAAAAATTGATTATTCATGTTCTTATTAATACCATTTTTGGGCATAGATTGTTATGGCAAACAAACAAAATTCAAAATGATTTTCTTTGAAAGTTATTAACAATGAAAATTTTAGTTTATGGGTATTATTGTTTCAAGGAGTCCTTTATTTGTGTTATTTCAAAAAATGAAATATTTTATGTCATTCTCAATTGGTTTTGTTTCCCATGAGAAAATGACTTGGTATTATGAAAAAACATATAGCATGTTGGGCGATCACATTTGTACTACTCTTAAATTAATGTAATATTTTGTTTGTGTTTCTTCTAGCACAAATGTTGGTAAGGTGTGCTACACAACACAACACAACAAAATAAAAAATAGGAATGGAAATGTTGAAAACCATATATGATTCCACCCATACGATTTATTTTAAATTATATAATTTGCTATAAGATTTATTCATTAGTTACAATCATATTTGATTTCATGCATGCAACATCAATGTATGTGGTGGATACATTAATAGTGGATCCACTATTACAAATTAGACCTACGATAATTTTGGGTTCTTGGTGGCCCATTTATTTGGATTGACCATATTTTTTTTGCAAGTTTGCATTTAGTTCCTTGCCATAATTATTCAAAAATTATCCATTTGGGTAGAAATAATTTTTTAATATGGTCAAGCAATGTAGTCAATTTCTTGAAAAACAAGCAATTATTTTTTAAAATGTTGGCAACTTGAGTGCATCTAATGTATGTTTAGAGTTCATGCATCAATTGTGTGCATGTGACATGGTTTTTTTTCAAATTTGTGATGAGGCCAAATTGGTGATCATCCACTAGAAAATTTAGCCAAATTTGGGTATATAACAAATGTGAAATTATAAAAAACTATGGATCTTTTTTTGTTTTGGCCATATGCATCATATTGGAACCTATTGTAGAGATATGGGAATTTTACATTTTTTCTTTCAAATTTTAGCTAATTTGGGGCTAAATTTTCCACAAAAACCCTATGTATGCACCAAAATCATATTAAGTAAAAAATGCAAACATTAGCACACAAAAAAACATTGTTGCTTACAAATTAACAACCAAATGGAGGTGTGACCATGTGATTATTATTTCCATATATTGTGTTGTTCAGTGTTTTAATATTGCAAAACCATATAAAACATTTTTCTTTGGTTCCCCATGTATTATGTGTAATGAAATTTCAATAGTTATTTGATTTGAACATCAAAGATGGCTAGAATAATTTAAAAAATATTATACATATTGTGTTATATTGTTGAAAGATATTACCATAATAAACAATGGACACGATGCTTATCACCATTGTGATTGTTAATCACACAAGATTGTTTTTGAACAATTGAAAATTTTGATGTATTCCAAATGGTTAAAATTTGCATTAATAAAATGTTGGTTGTAACATAGAATGTGTGTTAAAGTGCAGATTTAACGCACCTCTAACACCCTTTCTTGGGTCCTTTCCCTTTACCCCCTTGGATATGGTCAAGGGGGGGAATCACAATTTACAATTCATCTTTTACTTCCCTTAATCCTTAGTTCTACCTTAATAGTTTCCCCTAATTCCCAAGCAATTCTTAATTTTATTCTATAAGCTTCCTTTTTTCGCCCCCTTTGCTATTCTTAATTCATTTTCCTATCTACTGCAACCCACAACCCCTTCCTTTTTCCTTCAAGCTCTTTTATATTTTTTAGTTTTCTTGATTTTAGTTTCCTTTCTCTTGGTTGCTACGAACAATGAACTTCCTTATTTTCTACCAATTTTTTTCTTAACTCATTAACCAGTGGCAACCATAATCTAGTCATGCATATCTTTCTTTTTACATCAATGATCATACAATTTAACAAGCTTTTGCAACCACATTCATCATGCCTTCAAGAAACAAGAATGATACATTGTTCAAAGGTTCCAATAGTTCCAATCTTGTTCTTAACTCTCTACTAATCCTAGCCTTCTTTTGATCCCTCCCTTACCACACTTCCTAGTTCTATAACTATCAACACTTCATAAAAAGCTCCTACACATGCAATTATCTTTTCACAACCACTCCTCTTCTTTTCAGAAGCAACCCCTTTCTTCAACCTAATATTACCATAACTCCCACACACAAAACAGTTCCATCTCCTCCTTTTCTATTCCTATCTTCCAACTTTAACAATGGGTTCAAGTACCTTTCTTCTTGACCTTCCCATTCGCCTCCAGCCATCATGCATCGTGAGCACCTCCCCTTGAGCAGCCACCACCCCTCATCACTTGAGGTTCTTGCCCCCACTACCTAGGACGCATGTTGATTGGATTGCATCTTGAGGAGCTTGTATTTTCATGACAATCCAACCTCCTTCCTTTCCCACCACTCTCAACCTCTCATGATGCCCACAACACCAACTTCCCATCCTCACCATAACATCATCATTCCTTCCTTCTCACACTCCTTTGTGTCCCACACACTTGAGAAGAAGGAAGGAAGATTAACAACCACCCTCTCGCTCTCTCACAACTCCAAAGAAATGCCATTCTCACTTCCCTGACCTAACCTTAATTGCTATAAGGTTTTAAGAAATTCACACCCCTCCATTATCTAGACCTTTTTATCTAATAGGCTTACCTCCGTTAGACTAGGATAAGGCATCCATTCTTAGCCTAATCCAACCCACCTACCCCTTTCCTTAACTTAACCAAACCACCCACCCATCTAATCTTGCAAGGATAAGGTCAGGGTATTAACCTAACCCCCGGTTAACCCCAAAACTTCGCTAGATGCTTTACATTCACTAATCAAAATCAGGTTAAGCTAACTTTAGCCCAACCATGTGTTGAAGATTTCAAAAAATTTGTTACAAATTGGTGTAAAGAATAAACATGGTTCAAATTGTGCTTGCATGTTTGTTAGAATATTTGGCACCATTGTGATTGCATTGCAATATTGGTGTTGTGGCTATTGGCAAGCCTGCGACTATATATTAATAAGGTCACAAAGTTTGGATTTACATTTTAGAAAGAAAGAAGTGTTATTTTTCCAACAAACATATTCCATTTCTTTTGATGGGAGCATGTGGACAACTATGACATTCACATTGCAAAGTTCTTCTTGTTATCTTGGTTATTATATTAGTACCTTTCTAAAACCCCCTTTACTTTGCACCTTTATTCATGTGTAATCATGTTTTTTTGTCGAATACAATTTCCTTGTGAAAGAAAATAATGTGATGGTTGACATTTATCAAAATCTTTCACATGACATGTTGACAAATTTTCGATCTTTTGCATAAAGATTAAAAATCATATTATATCAATACAAAAGTCAAAAAGTAGGGGAAAAAAAAAACACTTGAAATGGTCCATTTCCCATTCTCTAGACTAGAAATGTATTCTTTTTATAAAAAAAAATCAATAATAACCTTTAGAAACATGTTCAATTATTTCTTTTTCTTTTTCCATGATATTCTTCCTCTAAGTTACCTTTTCAAAGCACACAAGAATACTTTCAGTATTCAATCAAATGAGCTTCTCTTTTTAAAGGGCAGTTTACTAGATATTTTGAACTCAAAGAACATGGCATGCAACTTGAGGTACATAATGAAAACAAAGAGGAATCGATGTGAGATCTACACCCATGTGTCTCTTTGTGGATTTGCCAAAACATCATCACCATCTTCATCATTTTTTTTTAATCTAAGAATGGATGAAATTTTTGTTCAAGAAAGCAAAATTCTACTTGCTCTATGTGGGTGCTTTGGGAAAGTGTATGCCACTAGTGGGTTCAATTCTTTAAACCTCACTAGAACCACAAAACAACTCTAATGTCCATGATAGATAGTAACAACTACCTACACTCCCATTTGGCCTAGGGCAAAAAAATGTTTTTTGGACATAAAGACATAGGAAAATGCAGAAGGTCCATGGAAGGGGTGAAGAAGGTGAAAGCCAAGTTGCACAATGGAGGAGAGTCAATGAGAGCCATAAGGTCCATGCAAGGATGATACAAGCTTGTAAGGACCTAAATGCATCATATTAGGGGCCAAATGAGAAGCTCGAAACAATGTGCAAATAGACTACAAATCTCAATGTACCAACTACCTCAAGCCCTTCCTTGGCTACTATGTCAACTTGAAAGGGAGAGGAACACACTTTAGCTCTCCCCACCAATCTTCATCCTCACTAGTTTTGTGACATCCCAATGCATTCGCCATTGTTCTTTTGATAGGTTATTTCTAAATTGTACCTTTGGTTGTAGGCGGAAGGTACACTTTCGGTTACATTAGAGTGGTACACACACACACATATATATGCACTTCAATTGATCACAAAATCTGTTTGGCATGGACGGCCAGGCCTACCCACCACTCCATCCATGGATGTGTGGTTTGCTATCACCTGGTGAGGGGAAGGTGGGGACCCCTTTGAGAGAAGTGGCAAAAAGGATGATATTTGGGGGTCAACAAACCGCATGTACTAACTACTCCTTGCCCAAATCTTTGCTTTCTTGGGATTCCACAAACAAGTTTCAGCATCAAGTTCAAAAGGGAGTTGTGTCATATATATCCAGATTGTACCCAACAGATTGATTCTATGTTAAAAACACAAACAAACAAACAAACAGATGTGTATGGAAGAACAGAATGGCAAAGTCCCACATCCCTCGACTTTGTACTTTGTGTGGTAATTTGGATGGGATGTTGGGTTGTTAACTTATTCAGTACTATCAATCGAGAGCATTCTATATGCACCTTGTAGATCGTATATGTATTCCTAATAAAAAAAATGATTGAATTCTCACCTTGTAGATCACATATGTATTCATAATAAAAAATTATTGAATTCTCACGTTGTAGATCACATATGTACTCCTTATAAAAAATTATTGATTTCTTTTCCCATACAAGGAAGGAGGTTGTTCGTGTCGTAGCTCGGTGGATATTCCCTCCAGGTATCTATCTATCTATGAAGGAAGGTAGTTTGCTTTGTAGTTATGAGATCCACCGAACCAGGATGCTTCAGATCGTGTTCTTGGTGTCTTTGGAAAGCTCTCAACAAGGAGGGGTGCATGGGCTTGGTTCCATGACATTTGGACTTGCGGTGCAACGGTTCTTGAATACTGAATGATTTCTTCTCTGAAAATTAAATTAAATCATAGCTGAAAATATCGGAGGAATTGGAATCTGCCTTTGATGTTCTTGGAAAGATATTGATGAGCTGAATTTAATGAAATTTATTTGGTAAAGATTTGGATTCAGAATGTGAGAGATATTGATTTTTAAGTGATTTCTGTCACTGAAAATTCAAATAAATTCCAAAAAACCAGGTTTTGGAAGGAAAAATCAGTTGAGTACGAGTTCACACTTGGATCAACAGCACAGAACACACTAGTGTGGGTTATGGACAAGGTAATCAACATGAGTCTGCTGGTTAGCCTACTGAAAATAGCAGCTCCACCAGTAACTGGCATGCATAGTATATTTTGGATGAAAAAAAACCAACTGTTTTAAGGTGGAGAGGACCAATAATGCTAAATGTCCATAAGATCCAATCCTTGTATAAGATATTGAACATCAACATGATTGCTCTACATTGGCCTATAATGATTGGACAATGTGATTGTATAATGTGGAAGTACTCACAACCCAAATTTGTCTATTTGTTGGGCCGTGCCCCCACAGGGACAGGCACTATCACATTCGATCCAACTTTCGGAAGTTTTACCTTATTAAAACTGGTTTCAACATTAGGTGAATTGGTTTCTTTGGTGAAAGTGTTTAGACTGTTTAAATTGGAACATATGTTTTTTTGGTGTTCAGAGTGTGGACACACTAGGTAGATGTACAACATCTTATTCATTGGCAGGGCCAGTGTGTTTGTGATGCCTCGTTATCTGATACACATCATAGAACAGGATCAAGAGATCTTGATTGTCCAATTTACAGTGTGATCAGAAATATTTGCAAGCTTTGCAAGATTATTGCACTGCTCTTCATGAAGCAAGAAACTCTAATTAGCTTTCACTCCATCCCATTGATAATCTTGGCACAAGGTGCTTCACTCTAAGGGTTTTCTGCAAAATTTGGTGAATTGGCTTTAACTGAACCCTTCATTCAATGTCATCCAACAAAAAAATTTATGCCAAGGGAAACTAGATGATCAGCATCCAATGATAGAATGTAGATTTGAAAATATTTCTATTCACATAGAGTGGAATTTTTTCCACCTTGGTAACCCATTCTAAGAAGTAGGTCCTATATGTAGTAAATAGGTGAGCACTAGGTAAGTATATGGCTTATACATAGATAAGGGCTGTTTCTGCAACCTATCTAGTAACAAGGGGGTTGTTGGTAGGTAAGCTACTATGTAGGTAGTGAAAGAAAAGCAATGAATTAACCACCATGGTTAGTAAGGGAAATAGAACCCAACAGAAAACTGTTTCCTGGACACTTATCATTCATCCTTCATGGCACCCTGCTGGGTGCTGGCTGTCTCCAGTGTATTGAGGGTATCCAGTTTCCAGTGTTAAGACCGGGTGTTCAGGGTGAGGTTGTTGTGGTCTGGAGTCTGGACCTGAGCTCACATCTTTTTTGTTGGAACCAACAGAAGAACCCGACATTGGAACTAGTCTTCCAGACACAAAATTACAATTGTGAAAAAACATTCTTGAAAATAGGGGCAGGTTTTTAAAGTTGGAAAGTTTAATTTTTTCTTTGAGAAAGTTGACAAGTGGGTTCAATTTCAAAGTTGAATATTAATTTTAATTAGTTGTTTGAACTCCATACTTATATATACCCTAATTTTAATTTGATATACATTTTTTATTTATACAATAAAATTTTAGCGTAAAGAAATGTGTAATGTCTACTTGAAATTGGACCCAATTTTAAACCAGGCTCAGAGGTTCTTGAATTTGAAAAAAAAAAGTGTTAAAACTGAACTCCAGGATTTTAAATGAGAAGAACTGGGCTCAACACACACCTCAAGAAACCTCCAATTTATTAAAATAAAATAAATAAAATAAAATATTTAAGAATAATAATAATAGTAATATAAATATAAATTGTAAAATTTATCTAAATTATAAAATTAAATTATAAAATTATTAAAATAATAATTGTAATTATTTAAAAAAAACACTGAAACTGGAAGTTCTCTTCGAAAAGAAGAACAGCACAACACTAGTTCTAAACTTCTCTCTGGCTTCAAAGCACTACTTGATGAAACCTTGTCAATCAAATATAAACCAAAGCACCCAAAAGAGGGGGAATACAAGGAACAAAATGGAAGGACCATGTCCAAGAAGACCAAAGAACAAATCTAAGAGGGCAAATCCCAAGTGGAACATCAAAGTTCCCGAACCCTCTCCAGTCTCGAGAAGCTTATCAAACAAGGAAAGATGATAACCTCTTGAAAGGATGCTTAGCTTAGAGGATCCCTCACCTACGACAACAGCCAATCTCAAAATAGGGATCGTCTGCTACAGTGTCACTGACACCTTCTGCCTATAAAATAGGCATAACACTGAGAGAGAAGGGCTCACTATTTGCTTCGGGATGTAATATATCTCGAACAGTTGGAACTGTCAGTTTTTGTACACGTTTGTGGTTCAACACTCAATGTGTGCTTCACAAGGCATCCATTATGAAACAGCTCTGGAAAGTTGTTGATACGCTGTATTGGATTTAGGGTTCAGTCGATTGGACAGACGACAAACACAGTTGCCTCCTCTGCAGAAGGCCACACATTCCACCCCCTCCCCCCCCTCACTCCCTCTCCTCCTTCTAGAACATTGTCGAGAAAAGAAAAAAGCAAAGCAAAGCCGTATTTTGATTTTCCTCGCTATTTTTCTTCTCTGCCTCCAAGGCATCACGGCACCAAGGCACCGTCCACTCAGCACTCAACTTTTTGGCCTTGCAGCATTGAATTGTGTTCCAAAAGCTCTTTTTCTGGCTTTCTTTTCTTGTCTTGTTCGTGTTTTGTTTCCTTGCGACCAGAAAGGCTAATGTGCTCATTTCCAAGCCAACTGAGCTTCACACCGTCAAAATCCGACTTTAAATAGCTAATAAATCGTTGACCTAGTAATAATAAAAACTTTACAAAAATTTCTTGTGGCTGTGAAGCAAAGGGACAAATGTATATAAATATTTTGCAGGTTCAAACTCAATCGTCTTCAATAATTTTTGGTTCTACATTCATAACTTATTGTGTACGACTTTAATCCATTCTTTGTATTTGTTGTTAAGGTCAACACCATTTCTTTAAGGCATTTTTTTGTCATAGGTGGTTGGTTTTTTCCTTGAATGTAATTTTTCATAACATGGGTCTTTTTTCCATCAATTTGGATGTTTTTAGCAACTTTGTATGTTCTACAGTAAAAAATCAATTTCAAAGTTCCAGAACAAACATGTGTTAGTTCAAGTGTGATGTGGTTTGTTGGACGGTTGTAACAGGAAAGAATCAGCCCCCTTTGACCCCTGTTTTTTTTGTTCATTTGTGGAAGGGAATGAGGAAAGATCCCACTCCCAAAACTGCCCAGCCACAAGCTACATGTAGTATAGGGGAGTACTAACTTGACAACAAACCTCGGTGAAGACTCATAAAGCAAGTGGTTTAAAAGGACTCGGAAGCATGGACCTTGGTGTCAAAGAAGACCATCATTGTTTCATAAGTCCATTATGTAAATGTCAAAAATTAACCTCCCCTTGCAAAGATTGAAGATGGTCCAAAATATCAAGTCTCGCATATGGTTTGGCAAACTTTATCTCATTATTTGGGCTAATTCTCTCCTTCTAGACAACACTTTTAATTTCTCACCCTAATGTCTACCCTAATGGGTAGACAAGGCCGGTGAACATGTTCTAACTACAAAGGACTTGCGTCACTTGCTTGCCAAAACCCAAAATGAAACTCAACAACCATTTCGCTGAAATAATTTGATTTGCTTCACATCGCTCACTAAAAAGAAAAAAGAAAAAAAAAGCTGAAATCATGTGAATTGGAACTACCCATTGGCCATTTTCTTCATCTTCAAACACCATCCTTTCAAAGAAGAAACTTCTTTTGCATATTTGAAGAAAACCAACCTGCCCAATTTGGTTGCCCCCAAAAAAACCTATGGGTAGGGGAGAAGTTCCAACAACACCCATGGATTTTGGGCAGGTAAGTCAATAGTTTTTAAATGGAAAATTTAGCCCACAATTCACTATAGGAGGGGTTGTCCTAGTTGCCCAAAGACACACACAAAACCAAAACTTTACAGCCACCCCTCTAGAACTTACCCCAGATTTTTTGACTTTCCTTTCCCCTTGTGGTGCATTCACACTTGATGTTAAATGTAAATCTAGGTGGCATCCTAGGTGGCACCCAATGTCAAACAGCCAGTAACCTAATGTTAAGTGAATCTTTAGTTTAACATAAAATTTTCATGATAAGTAAAGTTTAAGTCTGTAAGCACGGTTGTAATGGACTCAACACTAGAGTCCCTAACACCAAGTGTGAATGCACCTTTAGTACATACTAGGGACTCCCTTCACCGAGGTATTGTATAGACCCACAAAAGTGACAACAGAACAGAATGTTCAAAGAGCCTCAATGGAGATACTGCCGACAAGAGCAACAAAATCCAAAGGCAAAAAGTAGTAATAACAACACCCAAAATAGAGCTTCTAGAAGGAAGGCCAAAAGATAGGCAAGTCCACAATGTGCATGTTACAACAAAGCATTAAGTGAACAAAAATGTTCTTACAATACTAAAAAAAGAAACAGAATGGTTTGCACTTGGGGCCAAGGAAATGACGAACATGGGTGCGATTTTGTTGCATCCAATCCGAAGCGGGCTCAATCTCGTAGGGAACCACAATTTGTGACAAGCCAATGGTTTTGCTTTCAGACAGTACCCGTTACCCAATCGGGTGACCTTGAAATGGTGGCCACCCCCCACACTTTTATTGGTAAACCATCCACCAAATTTGTAAGGTTTCAATTTACACATTGATCAACATGGGCATGGGCACCACCACCACCACCACCACATGATTTGTTAAAAGCAAACCTTCATGGTGACGTCATGAAGGATGACATAGAGCATGTACGTCAGCCAGCCCAGCCCGGGATGATGATGGTGATGATCAGCTGAAGAGTTTGAGTTCTTTAGAATTCTGTCTTGAAATAGGCTTTTGGAAACATGATTTTGGGAATTGTCTGGGTGAGTAGGTCGTTAATAATAATAATAATAATGTATGGATTGGGTCGACAAGATTTTTGACCTTTCTCTGCGCAGTGCACATGTCGTCTTCTCCAGCATGTTCTCTTGGATGGTTGTGTATATAATGTTTGGTGTTGAGAGGTGTTTGTTTGTATTAGAACAGAATAGAATCTAGACCACCAACAACAAGAATTTGTCTCAAATTTGCAAGTGGCTTTTATCCGTATCTCCCAAGTACATAGCCATTCCTGGCATAGTTTTTGCAACTTTAGATATTATTGTATTTTGCTTGTGATTACCGCAACAAGATATTTTGCTTTTGGTGGAGCTGATTTGCAGATCACATGGAAGCAGGTCTGCTTGTTTCCACTCTTCATGCTTCTATATTTAGTGAAGGGGGGAGCGGGGTGGGATTTGCACCCCATATATATGTATATATATATAGAGAGAGAAGGAGCCATTTGATTGGCCGACCACCAATCTAGTGGAAGATGAGGCACTCCTTAACATAAAAGCCTAAAAATACTTCCCTCCCCAAACTAGAAGCATGCTTTGTGACTCTTCCCTTTGGCCCCTTGCCCCTTTAAGTATTGGAAGTCAAATCATGGCCAAACACTACCGAATAAAAACTGAAATTCTATTGGGAACGTCTTAAGGAACAAACTGGGATCACATTGAGACTCTGAGGATATGAAAACCTTAGGAAACTTGATGGGCACGCATTGGGAACAGACAAACTCTCCAGAAAATTTATTGTACTTTGTTCCCATGCCTTTGAATTTTTTTTTGGCAAAGAATTTTGCAATACCTGTCTATGTATGTTGATGGTGTTGCACAAGCATTGCGTAATACCCCTTGCAAGGTGTCGCACCATGGCCAAAAATGTTACATAATGTAGTATACATGGGCACCTAGAATTTGATCCCAAGAATTCTTGGGGATCATTGGCAAGGTTCTTATCTTTGCCTAGTACCCCCCATTGGCAGCAATGTACATATCCCCTCTCAAATATAAATATGTCTTGCATATATTAAAGGTTGTTGATAAAATATAAAGTATAATTTACATGCCTCAAATTTACATTTTTTCAAGTACGTGCAACATGCAGGTATATTATTTTTTTCAAAAATAGGGTTAAGATAAATAATATATTCTATTTGTGTTGGACAAGTATATTTGGGTAGAAGATATAGTTCACAACACTAATAAAAATTAGTGTTCAACAAGTATCTACTTTTGAACATAGTAATTGGTACTCATATTGAATCTTTCAAAAAAAAAAATTATACACGCATGGTACTGGTATAGGACATTTTAAAAAACATTTGCACCAATGTACTACTCATATCAAATCTTTTTTCTAAAACTTGCATATTGGCTTGGTATTATTATTAAGGTCTAAGGCTGATTATTGGTTGGTATGAGGTAGATATCATAGTACATGGGCAATTTTGGCATAAATTAGATTATTATATATATTTTCAAAGCTTTTGAAAAACTTTTAGTCCTGTTGTCAACAATTTCCAAATTTTCAATTGCGAGAATTTAGAATCAAACCTTGGCCTAGTACAAATAAGCACATTAGATGTGAACACACTAATCGCAACTATAATAAGAGAACTCTGAAATTGAGTTAGAATTTAATATCTAAATTTGTTATATGTCGAAAAGTCCAAAATTAAAAACCCACATGACAATTTTTTAATTTTAAAATAAATAAATTATTTAGCACATGTGTGTCAAACCGATCCAGGTATTACAATATATATTCAATTTTGAGGCTTGTGTGGCCCCATTATGAAACTGGTATCAAATTCTTAAAAAAGAAAAAGAAAGAAAAGGCAAGTATTGATATTTATAAAAAATATTTATCCCTATCAAGTATTGGTATGAGGTAGTTTTTGCTTTAGGCCCCTACAAGGCACATACGTTGTTTGATAACAAGACTAATATTTTTATATAACAAGGTTCCATCACTTGTGAAAACCCTGAGTGTTTTTAGATTGCTTTTAACCATGGTAAATATCATGTCCTAAGGAAAAACTAAGATCTAGGAGTCCAAATTTAACATTTTCTAGGTTAAATATGGCCACTAAAAGGCCTCACTCAAGAAGGTGAAGATAGTATAAGGGTATGTTCTAGTTTACCTTCAACCCCCTACCAATGCTCTCATTGTTTTTACTAGAAAGAAAAAAAGTTGTTGCAAAAATAGTTTGCAAAAAGGTGCTTTAACCTACAAAACATTTAGAGGGTGAGAACCTCACTCAAAGGCTAACTCTCTTTTGGGCTTGCACAATATATTTTCGACAATGTACAATTGGGAGAGAGCTAATAACATTGATAAATGTGCACAAGATCAAGTGCTTATAAATATATCAAACATCAAAATGATTGTTTGCAATTGGTTGGTCATGATAATTGACCCAGGTGATTGCATTTAAATAATGTATCAACTTATAATGTCTCATTTGTCATGTTTAAGGGTGAGGTTTGAGAAAACTTTACACACCTTGTTGGATGTGAGAAATATTCCAAAGGCTTGAATAGGGGGAATGTTTGGAGCTACTCTTACTATTATGTTATTGTTTTGATAATTTGTAGTTAGTAGACTAGTTGGGTAAATCAACTCAACAAACATTTGTTTAAATGTATATTAGTACAGCACACTTTAGTTTGGTGGGATGCTTGTGGATGGAGGTTACCCATCTTGAACAATAGACCCCACATTTCCACCTCGGTCTCCTAAAAGATGAGATCCAAGGGATCTATAAAGAGGGCAGGGTATTGTTGTCGGCCTTGCTTGGGAATGGAGGCATAGATTTGTGGTCCAATTTTGGTCCTTCTTCTTGGACCTTTGGCTCGGAAATCAACCATGTATTGTTTGATTCTATGTTGTTTGATTCTCTCCCATAGGCCATTGCAGTCTGGGAATTGGTGGGGCCTTTGTTTTGCTTTGCTTTGCAATGTTGTAGAGATTTTGCTAATATTGCAAATCGTATGTAGTTTGATTCTCCATTTCTTCTATTACTCCCTACTTCGGTTAATTGGTGTATCTTTGTTTTCTATCAATATTTGTGAGGTTTTGGTAGTATTCAATTAGATAAGATTGCAACATTCTAGTCCCATTATTCTATGGACAACAATTTGGCTTGCATATGCCAATCTATGCTCTTTTTCTCAACCACAAGAAAAAAAGACTAGTGAAAAAAGCACTTCTCCGGATGGGATATGGATTTGGTAGTAAATAGAATGTGGAAAGCTCACTCTCTTCAAATAAAACTATGTACATTGTAAATGAAGTCACATGCCTTCATAGAACCTTCTTCTGAAATTGCCCTCTATTTATTTAACATATGAAGGGGAGTTTTTCTTTGTCGGCCCCGCCCACACTTAGGGGTATTTTCTCTCAATTGCCCTTCAATGGGAATGCTCATCATCTCAATGGAGTGAGTACGTGTGTCCTGAGACTCAATAGGCCCATTTGAAATTTTCATGTGTGAGGTGGGGTTTTATAATTGGTTTTGATTTTTATTCCCATCACCAAGATTGGTTGACCCAAGTATCTCAAAAGTAGAGAGACAAATAATCCACTTTGCTACATCCATGTGCTTGGACTATATCCCAAGCAATAAACGCATGTATATATATGCTCATGACAACCATGCATTACACCAACCTAGCTTAGTCCTCTCTTTGGAAGGTTCTTTGAAGATTTTTGCCCACATATAAACTCTAGGTTTTTCAGGACTTTTGCCCCACTTCACTTATGAACAATGGGCTTCTTCTTGAAGTGGTTTTACCCACATACATATGAATGGCTTCTTGAAGATTTTTGCCCATGGATGAACAATGCCTTGCCTTGGATGAACCAGCAACTACACTGCTACCATGGTAAAAATCAGTGTTGTTCTGGTATCAGGTTTTGCAGATACCATAAGGTTCTCGGTATCAATTTTTTATATTAAAAAATTCGGGTAGGGTTTTTAATTTTGTTAAAATCAAATTTTTGGCACCAGTGTGATATCAATAGCTTGCTGGCTGAAAATTGGTAACATCATTATCCATTGGGTATGCGAGCGTTGAACTTGGCAAAATAACAACTAGGTATTGATGTTAGATTTTGGATTTTTCATTGTTAATGTGTATGCTTCCAACTAGAAAAACAAAGTGCTAGTTTGTTAGGAAGAATCACAAGCAACTAAGAAAACAAGCATTCAATGATTCAAGAGTCAAGCAATATCATGTGCATGTTAAACTTGTGCAACAATATATTCAAAAAGTTGTAGTCAGCAATGTATATGAACATAAATTGCATAAGCAACCCACCTAACATCTTCAAACACATGATTATGTCTTCTCAAAATAGCCTGCCTCTTCAAGTAGCTCTTCACAAAGTAACGTCTCCTTTCCCACAAAAAAAACTCTCCCAATCTGTCTCCAACAACTAGTTTGTAATCAACCCGCACATCAACAAGCCAATTTTTGTAAATGATGACAAGTTTGTCAAGATTCTCAACCCCAAGATGACACTGTCACAAACTAGTGACCACACCTCAAACGAAGAAAATCTGTTTAGTCTCAATTCTGTGAACATGGGATGCCTAATATACCCTAATAAACCCTAATGCATACCCGGGTTTATACCCGGCATTTTCCTGATACCAGACCAACATTGGTAAAAACTACAATTCTTTTGGGGTTGCTTCCAAGCATTATAGGTGTCCCAACCCTAGACTACATCAGGTTCTCTGAGTTCAAATTTAACTTTGAAATTATGAGCTCTAAGGCCCACTTTACACTAGGAATCAAGGCCAAAAAATCTTGGGGCCAACTTTGAGCATTTTTGGGTTGCAAATTGGCCCAAGTTACTAATAAATGCTAGAACATTTATGTCAGGTTATTAATAAATGCTGGAACATTGGCCCCTAGGGTTGCAAATTGGCCTCCCAAATTTGATGGTATCCTTTTTTCAGCCTTGGTGCCAATACAAGGCCATAAAAGTTCAGCATTTATTAGTAACTTGAGGCAGATTGAAAAGATTTTTTTCTAATTCAGCCTTGACTCCTAGTGTAAAGCACTTGGGGCTGATTTCAACGTTTCCACCAATAGGAATGCTTGCTTTGGGTTGAACATAGGCGCTGACTCCTAATGTAAAGCGGGCCTAAGAGGACGACTTACTCAAGAAGGTGAAGATACGAAGTGTAGTGTAGGTGTTGTTGGTTCACCCTAGCCACATCACAACAACCATACACCTTTTGGAGGACACATTTGAAGCAAACCAAAATGAACAGGGCCACCAAACTTTGGAAAAGAGCCTATGATTAATAGGTATATCATACCCACATTCAACACTAACTTGTACTTGGGTACAAAGGAAAAGAGAGAATGCCAAACACATGATGAAACACCACCACCACCCCCCACCCCCCACCCCCCCCCCTTAGCCCTTCTTCACCCCTAACCCGCTTCTCAATTTC
>Ga0116231_10007410_pt1 | contig 20104 bp, 8 predicted proteins | sample S1TSphgellanicum_2_FD_89695 | JGI IMG/M metagenome (GOLD analysis project Ga0116231, IMG submission 89695) | Host-associated microbial communities from peat moss isolated from Minnesota, USA - S1T2_Fd - Sphagnum magellanicum MG | ecosystem: Host-associated > Plants > Peat moss > Unclassified...
AAGTAAGGAATAAGTAGGTTTGAAATTGATTGGTCAATATGGTGTTCAAACCTACTTTTTCATTAGAAAATTTAATGAAATATACATGTATGAAATTATAGCATAAAGATCATTGTATATTCAAGGGCCTCACCAAAAAAAAATCTATTTTCTCTTTGGTAGAATATACTTGACACATACTTGAATCAAATGTTACACTGTAGAAAGTAAGTTTTAAAAGCCACTTGCATTTAGAAAAGTCTACTTGAAACCTACTTTACAATGTAAAATTAAAAAATTAATCCACAATAATGAAAAAGTATCTTGTTATTTATCATTTAGCTAAAAAGATTGAATGTATAACAATTTTGTGATGGGTTTTGATTTTATTTTTTATTCACTTGACAAGTAGATTGGCAAGTATTTTTAGTTGTACACTTTACCGTGCTTTCACCTTAAAGTAATTAAATATTATAGTTACAATAATTCAATATTATAATTATAGTAATTAATTATTTTAATTAATTAATTATAATTTATCCTAGGTTAAACTATAATAGGCAACCTATTCTAAGCTAGGGTAGAATAGGCTGGTTAACATACGCTAAATAGGTAGGTAGGATCCTATTTATTTTGTTGGGGATAAACTTCTTGATTGATTCATCCCATATGGCACATGCACTATGTTTATAGTGCATATCATTCCTTCACCTACCTATATGTTTTACAAGTTTGAAGTTGTAGACAAAAGACATGGGACAATTATAATAAAAGGGAAACACTATAACATTATCACATCCTTTGTTCCATACAAAAACATTATCATATATCCACACAATAAAATATTTATTATTTTCATTAACTATTTACTACCTATCGTATTTACTACATATTACCTTGGCTACATACTTACTATCTATTACCTAACCTACATTTAATAAATTAATTACTTAACCTACATATTACTTCTTACTACCTATCCTACTTATCACATACTACCTAAGCTACATACTTACTATCTACTACTTAACCTACCTAATAAATTGATATCCTAGCCTACATTTAATAACTTAATTTTTTAACATAGTTAATTAATTAATCAATTAATACAAAAACATTATGACATATCCACAAAATAAAATACCTCTTGCTTAATTTATAACTTACCTACTTACTACGTACCCTGCTTACTATTTACTACCTAATTTACCACTTATTTAATGACTTCACCTACCAACTACCTACTTAGATTACCTAGCCTAACTAGGTCTAACCTTCATAACCTAGCCTATTAACTACACCTAATAAACTAACCTACTATTACCTATAAATAACTTAGGCCAATTAATTAAGTATGCAAGCTAGGCTAGACTACCAATGTACATAGGCCTATTTAGTTTAACGTAACTTATTAAACTTAGCTACTTAGTTTACCAACTAAGTTATAATAGCCTTTCGTAGCAAACATTATATCATGGAAGACCCATGGATGGGTACATTGAAGGGATAATAGTCCAATTGAAATAGCAAAGTTTGCCATATGTGGTTTATGTTTCTTTGTTCATGTGGTAGAATATATTATTGCAGTTGAAAAACCTTTCATTTGTAATTACAAAAACAAGTACATCATCATCCATTGATGAATGTAATCAAAATTGGATGACATTGTTCACTTTTCATTTACATTTTCAATGAAAATCATATCAATTATAAGTTGTAGTCGCATCTACAACTATAATTTGGTTCAACCCTTCCTATAGTTGCATATGTGACTACAACAAATTGTAACTACATGGACACATAAGACTAATGCACTACTAGTTGTACAAGGAGTTGATTTAGACATTAATTACATAGTATCACAAAAATATGGTCAAAATGGACAACATTTCTTTTAATGGATGCAACCCCTATATTCTCCTCCTACACCAACCACAACAACCCCAAAAATAGAAGTATCTCCTCCTTTTTAATACCTATTTCCTTACTCAAGTAATAGGTTCAGTACCTTTCCTCTTCCCCCTTCCACTCGCCTTTAGTCATCATACAAAATGAGCACCTCCCTTTAAGCAACCACCACCCCACCACTTGAGGATCTTGCCTCTAATTCCCAAGATGTATGTTGATTGAATTACATCTTGAAAAACTTGTTTCTTCATGATAATCTAGCCTCCTTCCTTTCCCACCTCTCTCAACTTTTCATGATGCCCACAACACCACCCCCTATCCTTACAAACATCATCATCATTCCTTCCTTTTCACACTCTTTCGTGTCCCACACACTTAGGAAGAAGGAAAGGAGATTAGCAACAACCCTTTCTTTCTTCACAACTCCATAGAGATGCCATCCTCACTTTCTTGACCTAACCCTAATTGTTAGAAGTTTCTAGGAAGTTCACCCTCCCCCCCCCCCTCCCCTTTTATCCAGACCTTCTTATCTAGTAGGATTGGCCCAACTAGACTAAGATAAGGCATCCATCCTTATCCTAATCTAGCCAACCTACTTCTTCCATTAACCTAACCAAGCCATCCACCCATTTAATCTTAAAAGGATAAGGTCAAGGCATTAACTTTGCTTGTAAAAAAACCAAAAGCCATTATCCATTTTTGTTTAGGTTGGAATTAATGAAGTACCTTCAATTTTAGGAGTTGCATGGGCAACTATGGATCTTTTAATCTTGCTTTGGGCTCATGATCAAGGTATAGGCAACACAAACTAAATGGGCCAAGAATAGCGCAAGGCAAGGCTATGAATAGATACCTTGGGTGAATGACAAATGTGCGGGGGTGCAAGGAAGGAGCCTTCAAGGCTCTCAAGTTCACTCCCACTTCTTAAGTTGGAAGACCTTGGGTGTCCTTGATCAAGGTATGGGAATCAAACCTTTTTCAAATTAAACTCTTTTTAAATTCTTGAAAAAGTCTTGAAAGTTAATACAATAAAGTAAGGTTGCAATCACAAAATCAATATTTATAACATAAGTTATGACCATTTGAGAAGTCATGAGTCAAACTATTATAATGATTCTTGATCACTTGAATGACATTTTGAGGAATTGAAGCAATATCAATTGAGGGATTTGATATGATGTTGAAAAGTTCTTTTCAAAGGACACAAGATAGACATTTATAGATTTGAATATAGATAACAACCAAGGAAGGTATGAACTTTGATCATCTGGGTCTCATAACTTGACAAAAATCAAGAATCCCATGTTTTTATTATTTTAAAAAGACAATGGTGATTTATCCCAAGTTTAGGCCATGGTGAATCTTGTGAATTTTAATTAGTCGATGGTTCAAATGTGCACTTTTTGAATTTTTAAATGCACTAATCACCTTCATGTTTAGTTTGTGAAGTTTGATATGTTTATGAACTCAATTTGAAAAGATCGACTTAATATTATTCTAAAACTTTCACACCTTTTTTTCCCAAAAATTAAAAATCATGTTTTATGATTACATTTTCCTACAAAACTGAAAATTGAAGCAATTTTTTACTAGTAATGCCATTTGACAAACCTGAGGTGTGTCAAATGAATTATAAATAACTTTTTATTAATCAAGTGGCCTTATTTTATTGAAGTATATGGATGAATTAAAAGTTGTTTCATCTCAAATTATGAACAATCAATCACATTGTGAGGGCATCAAACCTTGACCAAATTGGTCTTGTTCATTAGAGCATATGGTGAACCTACACAAACAAGCAACTTGTTTAAAAAAATTCAAAGACAAATTTTACCTAACCCTATTGCAATAGTTTTAAAATTCAACAAGGTTAATTATGCAAAGTGACCATGGTCATGGAAGCAAAAGATAACATGATTACCAACATAATAAATCTTCACCAAAAATTGAAACTTCATCGTTCCTTACTTTTAAATCTAAATAGTAAACACCCAGCAATTCAACCATGAATAACAATTTGTAATGTGCATCATTAAACAAATTACATGAACTCTCAAATGCAAAAACCTTTGATTTTTCAATCTCTACATATTTGGCAATTTATTTTTAATGTTTTAAGTGTACTAAAAACACCATGTGAGTGCATTGTTATGTACAAAACTAGGAAATGTTGTTGTGGCTCACACATTTTAAAGAAATAATTCATGTGGTTTATTAGTACTTAGAACCTATTCATATTTAGGATGGCCTTATTAACCAGTGTGGATGGCAAAAACAAGACACATAAAAAATCATAACTTCCTCAGCCACTTGTTATAATGTGTGTCATTATTAATTTATTATTGTTTTACAAAACAACTAATATTGAAATTTTAAGGCAAGGGTTTTAAGCTCATGGCAAATGATGAACTTTAACTTTAAGCTCAACAATGGCACTTCAAAAAATAAGTACATTACATTACATGAACATCTTCACCCAAAATAATAAAATGGCCTTTATGCTATATTTTGGATGAAATCAATAAAAAAGTTAAAAATTAATTATTCAATTTATAATTGAATTTTAGTTGTAACAAAAATTTACAATTATAAAATGTTTGTCATCTTGGATAAGTGTCATCATACAATTAATTACAAGGCAAACCCATCTTTTAGTGGTACCATTATGAACATCATGCCCTAATTTCATTAGGCCCATCAATTTTCTAAAAATCATAGGAAACATTTGAATAATGATTCTCATTAATTGTTTTTATGAGTACATTTATTGGGTCCCAGAGATTTCAAAAATCTAATAATATCAATAATATTTTGTATTTTGGTGTTTTTAATCATTGCATTTAGAAAAAGTTTCAAGAATGTAATGATGGTTTCTTTCCTTGAACTTTTTGGTTAAGAACACATATTTGAAACATGTTTTGGGAATTTTCTTGATAATTTTCTTAAAAGAAATTTATAAGATTTTTCTTTTAAAAATTATTAAGAAATTAATTGAGTAAGTATGAATTTATTTTTTATTTTCAAAGTTAAGGAACCTAATTCTTGAAAGGGTCATTTTTATTAGGAATACGAGTTTTCAGCAATTTTTTTTTAATTCCACAAAAAACTCCAACCCATATATTAGTGCATGCAAGAAATAAGCTTGAAAAAAAACAAAATATTGTTGTGAAAACATTTTTTAAAAAAGGCCCAAGAAAATGATTTGGTCAATTTTGGTTCCTTCACCATTTCTTGATGTGGTTCCTAATAGTACCACCCAAAGATGGGTTTGCCTTATATTGAAAAACACCATGTGGCATGGAAGTCACATTAATAATCACATTGAACCTTTGCAATTACAATTCATTTTCTTATCCATTACCATGAATGAAGATGAATATGACATTTGAATATGGCGTGGAACTTCATTTTGTGATTACTTTATGGATAATTGCATGATGTCAAATAAGATCAATAGGTGGATAGGTTATAAATTTGTACCGTTGCTTACCTAGCCTACTTAATTTAACCTAACTACCTAGACTAATATACTTTACAAACTTAATCTATTAGGTACTTAATTATTTACTTACCTACTTAAATGACATAATAAATAAGTATATAATAAGTGTAAACCCTAACTTAATTTAACCTAACTTAATAAGCAAATTTACCTAACTTACTTTAGAGTGAAAGCATAATTAAGTGGACAAATTGGATTTGACGCGCTCCCAAGTCCCTAGTTAAACCCAAGGTGGGTCTAAATTACTCAAATAATGGAATTGTGAAGAACTTGGGGCACGCTCCCAACTCTTAGCATTAAAAAGGGTAGAGGGGTGTGTTGAAGCTCTGGGATGGGACTAGGAAAAGTGACAAGTTATTCACTTACTCGAACCTGCATCAACCAACCAACAAGTTGAATAGTTCACTTTCTGGAGCACTCTTGGTGCTAAGACAAGCCACGGGCAACTCTGGACTCACTTAACTCACCACGACCCGGACTCGGGGGAAGCCACCACCTTCCCCATATAATATACTTTGTGCCCCTCCACAACACCCACATCTGAATGGTTTTTTGTCTCGGGACTCCCAAGGAAGAGTCCTGAAACTGTCCTGGTTTGGACTCCTAGGACTTTGTGAGGTCATAATTTTTTACTTAGACCTCCGATTGGGATGAGGTCTGAAGCAAACTTGTAGCTCTCGTTGAGAGCTTTCCAAAGGTGTGTTGCACTCCACCTGCATGCATTGGGGTCGAAACAATTCCCAACTTTTAGTGGTTGGGAGTCAAACTGGCAGTTTGACTCCCAGCCCTTCTTTTTGCCATAACTTGTGCTTCAGATGTCCAAATGGCCCATGCAAGCCCATTTTCGACATCTACACTTCGCTAACTTTTCAATGATATAAAAAACACCCTAATGTGAGGTGTTTTGACCCCTGCAATTGAACTCTAAAGTTTCGAGAGTCCCGGAGAACTCCCAAATCCCAATTTTGGGAGTGTGAGTTTCATCCTCACACTCTTTCCAAGTAGGTTGTGACAAGATTATAGTAATTGTAATTTTTTTCAATTACATATGAATTTAAAATGTGAACTTGCCATAATATTCAACATTAACATTGTCAATTTTCTAATTATCCATGTTGCAAAAAGCTTCAATTAGAATCATATTAAAAATTATGCATGAGTTGTAAAACAATAACGGATTCATTATGAACTTTTGAAATAATTACATTTAATCTATCACATAAAAAATATTATGAAAAATTTGAAGTTAAAAGTGAATCATAATAGTGTCAAAATAAAATTTTAAAAATAGGCCACCATCAAATGAAAAATTTAAGAGTAAGATGAATTGAAACATTCCTACCACAAGAAATTTTCAAACTTTCACATGGACTTTTTAACTAATCACATGTCTAGGGATATTTGTAAGGTGGCTTACCAATATTTAAAACCAAAAACATGAGGGATAATTACAGGATTTATATTTTGATAATTATAATTGCAAGAATTTTAATTAATGTAAAATGTGAACTTTTCAAAATGTCAAAAATGAACCACCTAACCATGATTTTACCTTTCATTAAACTTGGACCTTCCTTTCCATAAAGATAAACTAAGTCCTTAACTATTCATCACACCAATATAAGGTGATAAATTTTGCTAATTTATTTATTTCACATCTTGTTACATACATTAGTTATGTGGGTAGTTAAGAAAATACATAATATGTAGGTAGGTTATAAGTAGGTTGTAAGTAAATAAATAGGTAGGGAAATAGATGGATTATGTCTGTATTATCCACCTAGGTTAAAAATTGGTAGGTAGATAATAGGTGCCTACCCTACCCTACCTAGCTTGCTAAAACCTACTTTGGTTAGGTAAACTACTAGCCCTCTTTAGCCTAACCTACTTAAGCTACTTAATTTAAATTAACCTACTTATTAAATCATAATAACTCATTCTATCCTAGCTACCTACTAACCAATTAATGAACTTGTACAATTTGAATTGCAATAGCAAGGATGTCATGTGTCATCTAGTCATTTATGTATAATCATAAAAAAAATTGGTTGTCAACCATCAATTAATGCCACCAATAATGAATGATATAGGTTCACTTTTCATCAATATTTTCATCTAAATTTGTGCCAGTCATAAATTGTAGTTGCATATGCAAGTATGAACATTTGCAACTATGTTGACATGTTGAATTGCTACAAATGTAGTTGCAAAATGAATTGATTTGGACACTAGTTGCAAACATATGATCGAAATGAACAAATTTTCTTTTATTGAAATAGGAGTCAAAATAGTTTGAAATTCAAGCTTAACCTATAATTATACCTAGGATACAATGTTCTCCAACATAGCCAATAAAAAGAAAATGATGGATTTTTATTGGCTAGCCTTAATGATTGGCCTAGGTAATGACATTTCAATAGTCTCCAAAGTTTTGATGTCCACTTTTTCATGTTCAAGGATGAGTATGGGGAATAATTAACATTGTATGTTGAACGTGGTAAAAACATTGTTAGAGGTCCATAAGGGGTGTGGCACTATGGGTGGAGATGTCAAACACATTGTGATTTGGACAAACTCGTCTTTTTCATGATTTTTCTTCATTGCTCCTTTGCCATTGGATTTCAAAAAGTTATGTCCTCTTGGTGCACCCATAGTTTTTTAAATAACTTAAAAGACAGTCCAAATTTGAGGTAAATATGAAGTTTGGAAGTGGAAGGGTTGATTTCTTTTGGAAAAATCAGTTTGTGATTTGGATATGCTTTGTGATTCTTCTTTCTTACTCCTTTGCCTTTGGAGTTCAAAGAGACTACAAAAAGCTTCTTTCTCCTACTTTACTTTATTTTAACACCAAATAATAACCTAGAAATAACAAATTTTCAAAATAATCTTACCTAAGATACAATTTGCATAAGCAGGCCCCCCATTTAGCTTGTTTATTCTGTTTCTTGATTCACAAAACTAGTGAGGTTGTACGCAGATTGCAACTTCAATGTTCTTCTGAGTAAGTAAAAACCTGAAACTAGCCTTGAATTGAGCTTCAGAACCGTCCAAAATAAGGATTAAAAATTGACCTCACCTTCAACCTGGAATTGACAGGTCTCATAAAACTTAGAGCCATCAACCCAAAGAATTGACAATGGAAAAAACTAGACCTGACCTCCTAACCTAGGAGTTTTAATTTTGAAAAATATTCCCTAAACTTGGATCTGGAGGATCTTCCACTTTTTAAGGAAAAAATCTAAACTTGGACCTGATAATAGTTTAGGGAACTTGAGATAGTTCTTGTCAAACTCAATAACCGGCCTACACTGGTTAAGACTTAAGACTTACATTTCGTTACAAGTTCCAACGCTAATTAACAATTATTCAGATTTGTTGGCTGTGGCTTTGGACTGTGTCCTCTCACATGCTACTGTAATAATAAGGTCTGAAAGCTGGAGTTGATGTCAGCCGGTCATAATTTCATATACTTAAGAGCATCCCCACCGGTGCTTAGTATGTGCCACTCCACATTAAAATCAAAAAATGAAAAGTGAAAACACACCGGTTTAACTCAGGAAAATGGTTTTGCCCTTGCATGTCTGCTCAGTTTGCCGAGGCTGATAAAAGGCGCAGCAAAGGTGTGCAATTGCTAGAGAAGAGTGTAATAAATATGATTTGACAGCTGCCCCCTGTTTTTGATTGGCCAAACATAGTGATTGGTCCAGGTGATTTTCTAGTAGTAGTTCCCACATATCTGCAGTCCCAGTTGCAGTTTTATGGGTGGGTTGCAAAAAAAAGTGAATAACTGAACTTGGATGTGAGAAATATTTTGCAGGATCACATACTAAGCACTGGTGGGGATGCTCTAAGAGCAGGATTCTGCTGAACCGCCCAAATTCTCAAGCCTATCATCAGAAATTGGCTTTTCACTACATGCATTTTTATCACACGTATAGGTCCGGTAGGTAATAGGTTTCCTATGCCCTTTAAAGAAAAGGCTAGTAGGCTTGCAGAGCGCTACTAGCCTAGTTGTAGTTCCTAAGTAGCAAGTGGTAACACAGTGGCAATTCACTTTTTGGTAGGTACTGGAGAAACTACTTAATGGTAAGGTGGCCCCCATTGTACTGGATCTAATTTATGAGGCTGTGACATCTAGTGAACGTTTCTTGACATCTAGGCTACTATGAACCTCATAAAAGAAATACAAATTTTCACTCTTTTTGGGGAACATCAGCTACTTACTCCTAATCCTAACTAGGGCAAACACTAACTTTGCACCAGGTAACCAGTCCCCTCTTGCCAGTTACCAGACATAACCAATGCACTTTACATCAGTAACCTGCCCAGCAGGTGGATGCAGATTGTTCTTTGTCCATACACAGCCCAAGATAGACACTTTTCATCACTTTTCATCCATACACAGCGTGAAAGTATCATATGCCATGCGTGAAGCTCCAATCAGGAAATGACACGTCATCATTTCAGCCCCTAGAGCTGGTTAGGTACCCACAAGCTATATGCCTGAAGGAGGAAAAAGGACCTAGACTATAATCTCTAAAGAAGAGAAAACAAAACCCACATGACTCTTGCGTTTTTTTCCACTACAGAGACACTTTTTCTTTGTTTCTGCCTTTCTGCAATTGTTTTTCCATTTCATAATAAGAAAAGTGTTGCTTCTAAGAATTTTTTCAGTTTAACAATGGCAAAGTTCAAGGACCTTCCCCTCACCACCATAAAGCAGAACTTTGCATGTATCTGGAGGGGGCATGTTATCAAGCTTAATCTGCCCTCCATAAACAGCAGGGCATTTTGAAAAACAAAACGCATGCATGCTCCCATGGGCAATTTGCTTTTTTCTAAATGTCCTGCCTTTTTCTTTTCAATTTTCCCTGTCATACCCATTGGTGCCAGGTATCCATGGCATATCATGGAAAAAATGAAAAACAAAAAATCATGCCAGTGATTAATGCAGGGTAACAGCTTGGGACCTTTAGGTTTTTGTAAATCTAAACCAAGTTCAGTGAGTTCAAACACTTGTCTCAGCCATCTGGAATTTCTGTTCCATTTCTGTTTCATGGATGGGAGTGAACAGGCACCCACCGTCCACTGGATTTCCATTATTACTCAGTTGTGGATAAACCTCAACTGAGTTAATATTTGGTTTCACCTTGGCAACCAATTATGTAAGTTTTTTTTTTTCGTTCGTTTTGTATTGCACATTCTATTTTCATTTTAACATTACATTTTTGTTTTGGTTTGATTCAACCCTTGACATTTAGTCTTTTCACATGTGAGTGTGAACATGGGTTGAATGCATTTGGATCACACTTAGTTTGTTGTCCGTTTGGAGGTTAACGAATAGTCACACATGACGTCATTCAAAACATCATGTATGCCTTCACTTGAGAAAGTGTGCATGCTATATGGAGAGAGTGGTGTTACACCCTTATGTCATGAATTTCATTACAAACTAATCTTTACATGACCCAAAAAGATTAGGTTTTTATGATAATTATTGACCCAACACAATAAATAGTGGCTTCAAATGTCATTAGTCGACTAGTTGGTGTAACAATTAAAATCATTGTTAAGATCCAAAAATATAGAGGGCTTCATGAGGGGCACCACTTTATTCCGATGACCATGGAGGTGCACAACACACCCAAGCGCGATATGGATCATTTTATTAAAGAGTGTGCTCATCTTTTCCACAATAAACAATTAAAAAATCATTTATCATTATCTTTTTGCATTCAATTTTTCAAGCAATGTTTTAATATTGCCTTTTAACATGCTTTAGCCTTTGTCATAGAGAGGAATATTGTGTTGGTAGGTGATGATTGTTTTAAACCTCCCATTACTATTAAATCTCATGATTTGCATGCAAGTGACATTAGAAGGGCCATGAATGAAATAGTTTCATACCACGAAAAGGACTAGCTTTCTCTCTCTCTTTTTGGTTCATGTGTTGTACATCTTTTGGCCTTTCTTTGGCCTTCCCTTTTTTATCCCTTGTGATGGTTTCTACCATCAATCTTTTATATATCATAATGATATGTTAAAAAATCTATGAAAAATAGGTCTCATATATAGATATATAGGTAAAAAAAGGTAATTACTAGGTAAATAGATGGTTTATACATATATAAAGGCTGTTTTTACTATCTACCTATTAACAAACTACTTGTGGGTCGTTAGTAGGTAGGTAGTAAAAAAACAGCATTGAGCTAACCAACATGGTTAGCTAGCTAGGGAACTGGAACCGAACAGAAAACTGTTTTGTGACCACTTACCATCCATCCTTTGTGGTGCCCTGGTGGGTGCTAGTTCACTGTGGTCCCCAGTATTGCACTTCGGTCGCCTTAACTTGTAAAACTCCCTACAAGGGTCCCCCTTCACTGAAGAGGACTAAAAAGGCTGAAAAGTGTGGGGTGGGGAGGTTGAGACTATTTTAAAATAGCAAGCCATGATTTGCTTTGGACTCTTATGCCACCCACCTGCAAAAGACAGCCCTATTGAAGAATTTAGGATCATTGGTCACTAGACGGCTATGGCTCTACCCTGACACAGAGTGTGAAGCGAAGAAACTGGAATGACCTTTTGGCCTCTTGTGGCAAGAAGCCAAGACAAAGCAAATCAATCTACCAATAAGCTGGGATTTATTATCACCAAACTGCACAACCAAAATAAACAAGTTATTTAGTACTACACTTCTCAAGGCCAACTTCCCCTATTGATGAAAACCACCCAACCCCGGTTTTAGAGAAAATTCGAAAATTCCACTCATGTGGAACTTGGACCCAATACAAATGCTTAACAAGGGGTCAGTCATACTGTAGCCTTGCCATTTACATTGAAATGTATCCTATGGCAAAAGAAGAATTATGGAAACTCAAATATTTCACCATGCAAAAATATAATCTTCTAAAACTCCTCTAAAAGAAACCAAAATCCTTCAAGATATTATAACTCTTATAACTAATCTCAAGTTTCAACACAAGCCAAAATATCATCTTTCAAAAATCCTGATATAAAAATAAACCTATTACCTAGGGGTCAAAATCCCTTTAGCAACTATACTCTATAGTGAATCTAAACACAGTATCCTTGCCTACCAAGGCAAGGCCAACAAAAATAGTTGTGGGTCCTCCCCAGCCCCAAAACCCAAACCACTTTTTTCCTTTTATGGAAATGGCTTAGCATAGGATTCCACAGTACAGCAGCTACCCAAGGATTGCCCGGGCGGCCAGCCAGTTGGGTAGGACAAATAATGGTGGGTCCCTGGCAGAAAATGGTCGGTTGAATTTGGCCCACCAGTTCCGCCAATCTGGCGAAACCCCTGTGGTTTATGTCCCCGAGGACCTAAAGGTTGTTGGCAAAACCTTACCCCTTTTGACTATCCTCTCTACTCTAAGAACTGTGGATCTATCCACACTTTTTTGGGTCTCTTTCTTGCTTGCTTGCGGCGCAACCATCCGCACCCCCTCCCCATGCACGTCTTAATTAGAAAAATAATAATTCACTTGACACAATGAAAAGATTGCATGGGGAAACGAGTGCCCCCAAAAACCTTTTGTTGATTCAAAACCATAGAATGATTCTGGATTTGGAGATAAGGCGCTCCAATTGATTTTACATTTTTTGGTGACAAGATTGACAATAGAGGTGGGAAGTACATTAGGGTCGTGCACATTTGAATTGGTTTGTAATGACACTGTAACACATGAATTCTTTGTGCCTTCCTTTAGTTGGCACCAGTGTTGGTCCGTTATTTTTTTTTAAGACCTATCCTATGGATATCAATAAAGTATATTTCAAAAAAATTAAAAGTTAGCATATGTATCAATCCAACTAAAATTCAATCCACTGCATTAGTTAGTTACACATTCATTTTTTGAAAAATTCCTTTGCTGACTATGAAGATACCGGTTTTCAATTTTCAAAACATGACATATATGCATAAAAGATATGCATATCAAATTTTTAATTATGTTGCTTACAAAAACAAACTTATAAGAGTACAACCTAACCTCCCATAACAAAACCAACATAAACAAAATCCAAAGCAAAGTAACTTGTGGAGAAATTGTTCCTTAATACTATGAAGAACTCTGCCCAATTATAGCACAAGTTCCCTACCCCAACCACACCCCACAAAATTAATCATTGTTAAGTTGCAATTCTTCAAAAAAGTTATGTTTTTCTATCAAGTCATAATTTTCCTTTGGCAAAAAGTATTGTTTTAAGTTTGAATTGGCTTGCAATTGGCATGTAGGTTGTTAAGCCAATTTTTCACCATAATAATAACTTGATCCATGCTTGGGATTCCAAGAATTTGTTTTGTAAATAAACTCACATTTAGCAACTAACCTTCATAGATGTTCCACCAAGTTAGTGGATCTGCACATGTAGATGATGGAATAGAAACTCTCCTAAACAAATATAATTCTTCAATGATTAGTGCTCAAGAATTTTTTCAATTAAGGGCCCCACACTAAATATATTTTCTTCAAAATCTAATTTCACAACATCAATTGATACTTCAACAAATTCATTCCAATGTTAAGGTTCAACTAATCAAAGCACACCATTAGAAATGGAATGACAATAGACTTCACATCATATTCAAATGTCAATTGAATTACATACATGCATTCCACCAAGTTTTTCACAATGTGCAAAACCTTGAATCATGGATCCAACATGATGGCCATTATGTTGTAAGCATACCATGCATCAAAAAACTTTTCCACATTTAACTTCCAACTGTATATTTATGTGTAAAAGAGGGATTTTAGCTTCAAAAGGGTCAAAAATTTCAAGCCCACTAGAAAGTTATAAGAGCTCAACTTCCATGTTTATAGTAATTGTAATAGTTGTTGCAAAGGCATCTAACAACAACCAATGGCCCCTAATTGATTCACCACACAAACAATACAACATGATTAAAGGTAAATGTGAATACCTCAACAATAGCCCACATTTGGGCTTTAGATACCCTTTCTTGTATAAATTTCTACTTGCCATAACAAATAATTATAGTGTCCTCAAACTCAAGAGTTTCTTCAAACATATTAATGACCTTCTTGGCAAATATGGTTTTCAATGTTGCATCCCATTTCCCAAAAAATATATATTGCCATTTTTGCCTCCCTTTCCCAGACTTTTTGGTCTAGGTAATGGTTTTTTATAAACCAACCTAAGATTTTTTCACTCACATTTTTCAACCTAATTGAAATTTTGTCATCATTTGTATCATATTAATAAGCCTTAAACATCACATGCCTAAAACATGTACCTTCATAAACCCCAAAAATCTTCAAAGGTTCACAATCAATGATGGAATGTAAAATCATGGTTGCTTGGACTATTGTATATAACCATGGACCACCTGGTTCTATTGTTCACTTTAAACAACCCCATAATAACCCATAGTAATATGCATGGGCACTTAGGTTACATTCAAGAAATTGATAACCAAAGCAAAAGTATCAACACCACCATGTGACATCACCTTCTCCTTGATTTGTTGTTTCACCACAATTAAATAATATTAATTTTTGGTTGGGTTGAATTCTAGGGTTTGGTTTAGGGTTTAAGGTTGGTCTTTTGCTAGTACACATGTTAAAGTTTGGTTTTGGGTTGAGCTACACAAGGGTTAAATTCTAAGGTATAATTTTTGTTTTTTTAAACAAATAATTTTTGGATGTGCAATTTGCACATGAATATTCATGGGAGTTATATCATTAAATTTTTTTATTTAATTAAAACTTTGCAAAATATATATCTTTGGATCATCACCAAATGTTTGTTCACATTTGCAAATTATGCATCACAACACTCAATGTAGTTTCACCAAATCCATAGGCAACCTATTGTTGACAACAAAAAGTCCCCAACAAATGAACATACAACTATGAAGTATCCAAGTTATAACTTGTCCTTCTATAGCCATAAGTTGCAAAACATCAACATTTGAAATTGATGAAAAGCACATTTAATTGGGGGCAATTGATAGAACATCTTCATCAATTCCACCCGCACTCTCAATGAACAACATTCCTACTTTTCAACCATTGAACATAGAAAAACGTAAATACCAAAAAAAAAAGACATAAGACACTAAAACAAACATTCAAGGAACTTTTGAAACTCCCATAAACAAAAACGAACAAAGTGATAAAGAGTTTACCTTCGCTACAAAACTATATTGATTCATTGAACAATGATGTTACAAAATTTTGTCAATTCACTAAGCAACAAAACCTTGTATACAATAAAGAAAGAACCTGGATGCAAAACACAACAACAACAAAAACCAAAGGACTTTTAAATTTTGGACCAAAAACTTACTTAATTAAAAGTGTAATGTGCACCTTAATTTTCTTATGAAACTTTGAATAGCAAGAAATGAAGTGTTCAATTTTCGCAAATCTTAAAACAAAAAGGACCCATTGTTGCAAAAAAACTTAGAAGCAAAAATGTATGATATATGAAGCCTTGGTGTTGTAATCAACTTAAAACAAAGTGTAAAGATGTGGAGCAAAGTGCCAAAAGGAAATTATCATGAATTCTCCCTAAACCCTAAATAAAATGCATATTTGACACTTTCAAAAGCCTAATGGGTTGGATATCAAAAAAAATTTAACATAATGGCCAAATACAATTACATACAAAGATTGTACATACAAGGGCATTTAATGATCAGGTGCAATTACAATCAAATGAACCAACAATGACAACAAAATCAACCACAAATGGGCCTTTTATGGACATTTTGACTTTATCATAAATAAATAAAAATTGAAAGATTTTTTTTGCAACATGTTTTTAAAATATTTATAATTCCCCCACTAAATTACATGATTTTTAAAATTGTCACTTTTAGATAATCATATTCAAAATTATATGCCAAATTCTATGTTTTGTTTTCAACAATGGTCATAATTTCAAATCATGTTAAAATAACTACTTTAAGCTTCAATTTTTTTATCATAAGCCACAACTTTGTTCATATGTCATACACATTATGAACCATTTACATTTAACAAATGACTTTTGAAATTAAAAATTTTTGAAATTATATTTCGAATTTCTAAAACTTTCAAGTACCACAATTTAAAAATTAAGAGTGTTTTTCATATGTGGATAGTAGGTTATCATCATTTCAAATAAATTCCCATCAGAATTTATTTATTAAAAAATTCCTTATCCTAGTGCTTTATAAAATTGATTATTTGATCTTTAAGTTCAAAAGTCCTTTACCAAAACCAAAAATCAATGTATTAAATTAAATTATTTTAAAAAGATTCTTCAACACTCATAAAAATCATTTAACACAAATTTCCTTGATGAACATGATATTAAAATGGCATTACATAATATGTTTGATGAAATTGATAGTTTTTCACTCGTCCAACATGGTTTTTAGTTCATTTGACTATGATCACACCTAATTGCATAAAGTCAAATATGAAAAAATTAATTTTTTTTGGATATGGATGAATATACACATCCAGCTACTATTTAAATGCATAACCAATTTTTTATATATAACTAACCAACACTATTTGACACCAATAAAGACATACCATTTAATTGAAACAAGTAAAGGAAAACTTGATGTTGAATCAAATCTAAAAATAATAATGGTTGTGTGAACTAGTTGGTAGAATCTCTAGATGACAAATTCAACCCAAAAATGATGATATTGCTTGATTTTACATTAGATGAGAAAAAATGCACCTAACCTCTAAATGCATGATAAGCCAAAAATGGTGTTTTTAAAATTTTAAATTGATCTAGATGGTAAATATTGAAAGAAATGAGTGCATGCAAGGTAAAGTAGACAACTCACTACTCATTGTAAAAAATAATTACATGTAGCCATGACAAAATTTTAATGCATTGAAAGTAGAAATGTTTTTTGTACAATAATTAATATGATGATACTCTTTCATTTTATGTTTAAAATGTTGAAAAACCCCATCTTGAAAGTAGAATTAAGTAGAATTTTTATAAATATTTTTACTTGCACTAAATGTCCAATCTTACAAAATGGGTTACATGTAGATGAAATATTGATTTTTTAAAATTTCAACTTCGTGGAGCCCTAAAAAATACTTGTGTATTATCAAATTATGAATGTTATAATCATAATATATCAAATTTTTAATATGAAGTAGGTTTGAACACCATTTTGACTCAATTAGTTTCATATTTACTTTCAACCTACTTTTATGATATCAAAATTGTTCAAACTTTGTATCCAACTTCCCATAAACTAAATGTTGGGCCCTATGGTTTTATATTGTTACTTCAAAATATTTTGAACATACTTTCTTGTGTTCATATAAAAAATATTCCATTTTTGAATTGGACTTTGGGCATACTACTTTTTTTTGTCTACTTTACTTTGCCGACACTCAAATTAATTTTTTCCTTGGGTTGACACATCCAATATCTTTCTAATAATTTCTTACCCAACTGCATCCAACTAGATTTAGGGATAGATTTGTCAAAAAAATCCCATGCAATCACTTTCTTTTCCTGTGTGTGAAAGAGGCTACCCAAGGGCCACAACCTAGCCCCAATTAGCTTTCATAGCCTAATTGAACTAATTTTAAAAACTCATTTATGAACTTACCTCAAATTTTCAATAATTAGTTTATTTTTAATTGGGTGCCCATTTTCAAGGATCTTCACATTCACAATATCATTCCAAAACTTGCAAGGTTTCATCTAGGGTTTCATTCTCACTTGAAGAATCACATTTTAGCTTGACTTTTTTTTTTTGTGAATAATGAATTTAATTATTGTGAGTGTCGTATTAAAGTGTATGCATTCATCCATGTCAAAAAAAAGTTTGTTAATGAAGCTTCAAATCCAACCTTGGGTAATACATGCCTTGTGATATTTGAACTCAATCTACTTTTATATTCTCATCATCCTTTGCATAATTTTGGTTGAAATTTTATCAAAGAACTATGAGTTTATAAAATTTGAATATAACAATTAGATTTGTAATCTAATTCATGGATGAACAAATTGGATCAAATTTCTAACTAGGACTCAAATAAAAGTAAAATGGTTATAAAATGGGCTTAGGTTCTCAAGGGTAAAATAATCCCCATTTCCTCACATTTTATTTCAAAACAATTTCGCACAATTATAATACTTATTGGCTTTACCCATAGGGAAAAGATTGTGCATTGGTGTAAGATTTGGTCATAAAATTGTGGCTAAAACTTGACCTAGTAGAGTTATCCATAAAGTAGGAAAAACATAGCACCAAAACCCTAAGTATGGTCATACATAGGGTGAGATTCAAAAAAAAAAACGAAAAAGTACATTAACATTCAACATGCAATGAAACTCAAAAAAACCATCAATTTTGGTTGTAAAATGAATTTCACCTTGTTTTTCCTTTTTCCTAAATGCCTCCACTATTCCTACATGTATTTTCTTTATTCTTAAATGTACAACTACTATACTTAATCTCAAACCTTAAATGTTGAGTTTAAACATTTCATACTGAGAATTAATAAAATGTCTTCACTTTGTGGATACTAATGAAAGAAGGGATAGGGGTCAAAGGAAGCCCAAAGACAAGGTGAAGACAAGGTTACTTTATAGATAATTCTAATGTGTGAATGAAATTTGAAATATTTTTATATAATGAATGGGCATGTTCCAAAATTGCATGTATTTAAATGAGAAGTTATAGATCCAATAAAGGTTTGAAGTTTTAACTCAGTGCCAGAAAGGTCAAAGTCAAATTTCATGATGAGTTAATTTTTCCAAATTGTGGCCACATTCAATGTTTTCAACTATTTATCAAGATACTAATAAAACAACATATATGTCCATCAAGGATCACACCAATGTTTTTTAGTTTTAGGTCTCAAGTTCAGCCTAGTTTTAAAGCTTAGCACAGTGGTTCTAAGCAGGGTGAAAACCTTCCATAAGAACAAGTCCAATGATTCTAGGGGGTGGAGACATAAAACAAAAATTGGATTGATGGTTTTTGAGTTGTACTTGCCATGGTCCAAATCTAAGTTATAAATAGGTTTTACAGTCTTAAGTTTAGGTAGGCCTATAGAAGGCCATTTTGGCCAAGGAGGTTGACCATGCAATTATAATGTAAGGATGATATTTTTCTTCAAATGTCATACCAAATGAATTTTATTTTTTGCAAAGGAACATCTAAAGTTGTACACAAAACTTCAATTTCTTTCATCTATACTCAAATGGGTTAAAAGGGAAGATTGAAAACTATTGAGTTCCTTTTTTTTATGAAAGTAAAAAAATGACAATATAGATCCTTTAATTATGCATAGTCCTTGACCATGACATGTTGGAATTGGGATATTATGTTTTTGAAGAGAGGTGAAAACTTTTGTGGAGCCGAAATAAGTGTTGATATCCTTGAGGTCAAGATGAAGAGGAAAATTGTTTTGGACCCAAACTAAAACATTCAATGATGAATTTTTAGAAAATTTATCTATCATCTTGTTAAATTAAAACTCAAAACCATCCTTGAACTCAAAACCAATTGATATAGTAAGACCCATTAATTCCAAGAACCAAAAAAAAAAAAAAAAAAAATTTATTTAAATTTTTTTTTCTTAAAAAAAATTTTTATTTTAAAAAATTATAAAAATCCCTTTAAAACCAAAATTTTCCAATTAAAAAAAAACATAAAATAAAACATTTTAAAAAAATTCAAAAAAA
>Ga0116231_10007411_pt1 | contig 20102 bp, 14 predicted proteins | sample S1TSphgellanicum_2_FD_89695 | JGI IMG/M metagenome (GOLD analysis project Ga0116231, IMG submission 89695) | Host-associated microbial communities from peat moss isolated from Minnesota, USA - S1T2_Fd - Sphagnum magellanicum MG | ecosystem: Host-associated > Plants > Peat moss > Unclassified...
AAAAAATTTTTGGATGTTTGGGCCGGGTTAGTCAGTGCAAGACGTCGCCGGCTCGAACCCAGCCGGTGCCGCTGCCGCTGCGGATCAGCAGCCAGTTCTGCACGCCGACCCTGGCCTGCTGCATGATGACGACGCGGGTGCCCTGGTTGAGGAAGGCGCGTACGTCGGCGCTGTCGTTGGGCAATAGTCTTACCTTGAGATCCTGCACCAACGTCGTGCCGAGCCTCTCGTTCGGTTCCGGGCGCAGCGCGTCGTCGGCAAAGACTTCGGGGGCCGCAAAATGCGCCTGGTCCTGACCGCTCGGCCGCAGATGCGGCCAATGTGCGCCGCCGGCGACCGCGAGGGACCCGGCTGCTACGACAAAACCCAGTGCCGCCAACACCCTGGCGCGGGCCTGGCTTTGCAAAGCCTTGCCTACATTCAGGGTCGCCTGATGCAACGCTACCTGAAGCTCGGCAACCTTGGCGCGTGCCTGCGCGGCCTCTGCCTCGGCCTCCTGCTTGGTCCTGCGGGCGATGCTCAACTGCCGCTCCAGGCTGAGTTCGCGCGTGCCTTGCATGAACGACGGCGAGGGGGGCGGCTCGCCGAGACGGCGCGACACGTCGGTCAGGGACAGGCGCGCGTGGGCGAGATGCTCCAGAAGCTTGCGGCGCGCCGCATCAGCCTCCCCCGGCTGGGTGGAAGCCAGCATGGGCAGAAGCTTTTGCAGGCGGCTGAGGAAGGCGGGTTCCGCAAAGGGGTCAGGCTCGTACACGGGCCACCATAGGATAAGGCCGCATCATACAGGTCAAAGGCTAACGGTAAATCTATTTCGGGCGGCCATGGCATCAACAACGCGCGCTTGCGGGCGGTGGCTGGCGGCGGTAAGGCGCATGGTTTTAGGGGCTCGGCGCGCGATGACGGCAGGACCAGGCAAGGCGGTGAAGAAAGTCGTGTTGGCCTATTCGGGCGGGCTCGACACCAGCGTTATTCTGCGCTGGCTGCAGACGACCTACGGCTGCGAGGTGGTTACGTTTACGGCCGACCTCGGCCAGGGGGAGGAGCTGGAGCCGGCCCGGCGCAAGGCGGAGAACGCCGGGGTGCGCGAAATCTTCGTCGAGGATTTGCGCGAGACGTTTGTGCGCGACTTCGTGTTTCCGATGTTCCGGGCGAATGCGCTTTACGAGGGCCAGTATCTGCTGGGAACCTCCATCGCGCGGCCGCTGATCGCACAGCGGCAGATCGAGATTGCCGAGGCGACGGGCGCGGATGCGGTGGCGCATGGGGCGACCGGCAAGGGCAATGACCAGGTGCGGTTCGAGCTCGCGTACTATGCGCTGAAGCCGGACGTGCGGGTGATCGCGCCGTGGCGCGAGTGGGAGCTGACGAGCCGCACCAAGCTGCTGGAATTTGCCGAGGCGCATCAAATCCCGATCGCGCGGGACAAGCGGGGCGAGGCGCCGTTCTCCGTGGATGCGAATCTGCTGCACTCCTCGTCGGAGGGCAAGATTTTGGAGGATCCGGCCGTGGAGCCGGACGAGATGGTGTTTCAGCGCACGATCAGCCCGGAGGCGGCGCCGGACCGGCCGACGGTGATTGCCATCGATTTCGTGCGCGGTGACCCGGTGGCGATCGACGGGGAGGCGCTTTCGCCGGCGGCGCTGCTGACCAGGCTGAATGCGCTTGGGCGGGACAATGGGATCGGGCGGCTGGATCTCGTCGAAAACCGGTTCGTCGGCATGAAGTCGCGGGGGGTTTATGAGACGCCGGGGGGCACGATTCTGCATGTTGCGCACCGGGCGATCGAGAGCCTGACGCTGGACCGGGAGGCGGCGCATTTGAAGGATGGATTCGCGCCGCGTTATGCCGAGCTGATTTACAACGGATTCTGGTTCTCGCCGGAGCGGCGGATGCTGCAGGCGATGATCGACGAGAGCCAGCAGTCGGTGACCGGCCGCGTGCGTTTGAAGCTCTATAAAGGGAATACGATCGTCATCGGCCGAGAAAGCCCGAACAGCCTCTATTCGACCAGGGTCGTGACGTTCGAGGACGACCAGGGCGCCTACGACCAGGTGGACGCGCAGGGCTTCATCAAGCTCAACGCCCTACGCCTGCGCCTGGCGGCGACGGCGGGCCGTCGAGGCGGCGCGCTCTAATTCCCAAACGTTTTTTGGTTCTTTTTTTCAAAAAAGAACCGCTTCCTTTTTGTTTCCTATGCTCCCGCCGCAAGCTTGCATGACTGCCCCGTCCTGGTGCAGTCTGCTGCGGTGAGCGTTAACACTCAAAGCAGGCATGCTGTTTTTTTGGGCGTTGATGCCTATGTAATAGGCGTTCGTGTGCAAATGCTCGCGACGCGCCGGATGCGGCAATCTTCAGCGAGGTCCCATGATTGATAGCAAGCCGCGCTTTCTCCAGGGCGTTTTCGCATTCACGGGGGCGGGCTATGACACGCCGGCGCTGCTGGATGAGGCGCTTGTCTATACGGTGCCGGCCGACAAGCGGGCGCAGTTGATTTATCTGCGCGCCGGAAATTCCACTGGCGATATGATCTATATCGCGATGATGCAGGACGGAAAGAGCGTGCGACTGTTCCCCGTGAGCGGGCACGGCGCCACCCATGTGCCCCTGGCCGTGGTAGAGGATCTCGCGCCGGATACGGTGATAAAACTGTTTATTGGTGCGCCGCGGGGTGCCATCGGTACAGCCGTTGTTGATGTGGGGCTGATCGAAATCTGAATTTTGCAAGCGGGAGCCGGACGTATGGCCAAGCAAAGTTTGGTGGTGGTGGGCAACGGCATGGCCGGTGCGCGCGCCGTGGAGGAGGTTCTGGCGCGCGGTGGCGCGGACATGTTCGATATCACCATGTTCGGTGATGAACCTTATGGTAATTACAACCGGATTTTACTCTCGAATATCCTGTGCGGCATTCAGGATGCGTCGGAAATTTTTATCAATCCGCTGGCCTGGTATCAGGAGAATGGCATTACGCTGCATGCCGGATCGCCGGTGACGGCGATCGACCGGGCGTCGCGTATGGTTGAGACCGCGAGCGGCATTCGTGCTCATTATGATGTTTTGTTGATCGCGACGGGCAGCAGGGCGTTCATTCCGCCGATCAAGGGGCTGAACGGGCCTGACGGAAAGATGAAGCCCGGCGTTTTTGGGTTTCGTACGATTGATGATTGCGACGGCATTATTGCCACCGCGAAATCCAGCCGGCGCGCGGCGGTGATCGGCGGTGGGCTATTGGGACTTGAGGCGGCGCGTGGCTTGATGAACCATGGGTGCGAGGTGCATCTGATTCATCTGGGCGGTCATCTGATGCCGGCGCAACTCGATGTGACGGCCGGCAAGATGTTGCGCAAGACCATGGAGGGGATGGGCGTCAAGATTCATCTTGAGCGTAATACGGCGGAGATCCTGGGCGAAGAGCGTGTGACCGGGCTGCGCTTCAAGGATGGCGAGACGCTGGAGTGCGACATGGTCGTTATTTCAGCCGGGATCAAGCCGAATGCGGAAATCGGCCGTAGTGCGGGGTTGACGGTGGAGCGCGCCATCGTCGTGGATAATCATATGCGCTCGGTTGATGATATGAGCGTGTATGTGGTGGGTGAATGCGCGCAGCACCGCGGGCAGGTTTATGGTCTTGTCGCACCTTTGTGGGATCAGGCGAAAGTGTTTGCCGATCATGTGACGGGCGCCAATAAAGATGCTGCGTATCATGGCTCGAAGCTGGCGACGAAATTGAAAGTGATGGGCGTGGAATTGGCGTCCATGGGATTGACCGAGCCGGAGCAGGATAATGATGAGGTCGTGCAATTCAGCGAGGCTCGGCATGGGACTTACAAGAAGCTGATTGTGCGGGATGGGCGTCTGGTCGGCGGCATATTGATGGGCGATATCAGCAAGGCCGCGTATTTGATGCAGGCGTTCGATCGCGAAACCCCGTTGCCGGAGGAGCGGCTGTCGCTGCTGTTCGACCTTGGGACACCGCCGCAGAAAGTGACGCTGGATGAAATGCCGGCAGACGCGCAGGTGTGTAATTGCAACGGCGTGACCAAGGAAGCGATCGGTGCCTGCGTTACCTCCGGAAAGCGCACGGGTAAAGCTGTGATGTCATCGACGCGCGCGGGGATGGGCTGCGGCTCGTGCAAGGGGCTGGTGAATGATGTGGTCGCCTGGTTCTGCGGCGGGGCGGCCGAGGATGATCCTTCGGTGCATTATTATGTTCCGTGTATTCCTATGGCAAAGCCGGAACTGGTTGCGGCCATTCGGGCGCAGGGGTTGAAATCGGTATCGTCGGTGTTTGCGGCACTCGCGGTGGACGGGCGTGAGGATGCGGCGAGCAAGCCGGCGTTGGCATCGCTGCTGATTACGCTGTGGGACGATGCCTACGAGGACGAGCGCGACGCGCGATACATCAATGACCGTGTGCATGGGAATATTCAGAAGGACGGCACTTTTTCGGTGGTGCCGGAAATGCCTGGTGGCATCACGACGCCTGCCGAATTGATGCGCATTGCGCAGGTTGCGGTGAAACATAACGTGCCGCTGGTGAAACTTACAGGTGGGCAGCGGATCGATCTCGTCGGTATTCCGAAACAGGATTTGCCTGCTGTGTGGGCAGACCTGGATATGCCGGCTGGTTGGGCTTGGGCAAAGAGTTATCGCACTTGCAAGAGTTGCATCGGCACCGAATTTTGCCGCTTTGGGCTTGGTGATAGTATGGGGCTGGCGCAGAAGATCGAGCGCAAGTTTCGGGGTATCGACAGTCCCGGCAAGCTGAAGCTGGCGACGGCCGGCTGCCCGCGCAATTGTTCCGAGGCCATGGTCAAGGACGTGGGGGCAGTGGCGATCGGTGATGACCGGTGGGAAATTTATGTGGGTGGGGCTGCGGGTTCGCATATTCGCAAAGGTGATGTGCTGTGCACGGTGACCGGTGAGGATGAGGTGATGCGGATTACCGGGCGGTTCATGCAGTGGTATCGGGAAAACGCGAAATACAAGGAGCGGACACACACTTTTATTGAGCGCATGGGGATCGACCGGGCACGGGCGGTGGTGGTGGAGGATTCGGACGGTATTGCGGCGGCGCTGGATGCTGCGATGGAGGCGTCCACGGCCGCGGTGCGGGATCCTTGGCTGGAGCGGACGAAACCCAAGACGGCGAATCAGTTCGCGGCGTTGATTCCGGCGGAGGCTTGAGGATGGCGGAGCATTTGCTCGGGCCGCTGTCGCAAATACCGCCGGGTGAGGGGCGCAATTTTCTGGTGGCCGGCGTCGAGATTGCCGTGTTTCATATACGCGATGGGCGTGTGTATGCGACGCAGGCGCAGTGCCCGCATCGGGGTGGGCCCTTGGCGGATGGGCTGACGGATGGGGCCAGTGTCGTGTGCCCGTTGCATGACCGGATTTTTTCCCTTGCATCCGGTGAAGGGATCGGCAACGAGTGCAAGATCCTTATTTATCCGACGCGTGTCAGCGCCGCCGGCGTTCACGTTGACACAGACGGGCCTTAAGGATCAAAAGTTTTTTGCTTCTTTTTTTCAAAAAAGAAGTTCTTTCTTCTCTTCATGGCACGAAGTTTGCTGATGGCTCCATAATCTTTCACGGAGTGTGCCATGTCTCACTTGCGCGATGCACTGAAATCCGGCCATCCAGGCACGTTGTTTGCCGCATTTTTGTACTTCGACTTTTGTTTTGCCATCTGGGTACTCAACGGCGCGATGGGGCCGTTTCTGACGCAGAGTTTTCATCTCACGCCGGTGCAGACCGGCCTGATGGTGTCGATCCCCACACTTGCCGGCGCGCTCATGCGGTTTCCGCTCGGTGTGCTGTCGCAATATATGGGCCGTAAGAATGCGGCGATTCTTGAGATGAGCATCATCATCGTTGCGATGATTTATGGCTGGCTTTTTGTCGAGACCTATACTGACGTGGTGTTGATGGGGGTGCTGCTCGGCATTGCCGGCGCCTCGTTTGGTGTGGCGCTGGCGTTGGCGGCGGGCTGGTTTCCGCCGGAGAACAAGGGGCTGGCCATGGGCATAGCCGGCGCGGGCAATGCCGGAACCGTCATGGCCCTGTTGATCGCGCCACCGGTAGCGCAGGCATATGGGTGGCACATGGTTTATGAGGGGGCGGCGGTGGTTATGCTGATCCCGCTGGCTGTGATGATTTTCATGGCGAAGGAGCCGCCTGATACGCACCACCAATCGTTGCGCGAGCATCTGGCCTGCTTGGTGGAAGCGGATGGGTGGTCGTTCAACCTGATTTATATCATCACGTTCGGCGGCTTCATCGGCCTGTCCACCTTTCTGCCGAGCTTCTTCTATGCCGAATTCCATGTGAGCAAGGTTGAGGCAAGTTATCTGACGATGCTGGCGGCGATCATGGGTTCCGGCATACGGGCCGTCGGCGGCTACGCGGCGGACCGGGTGGGCGGGGTTGCGGCCTTGTGCGTGGTGCTGATGGCGGTGATCGGCGCTTTCCTTGCTCTCTCCGCAACGCCATCGCTGGTGATCACCACGGTGTTGTTCATGTTCTGCTTTGCTGCACTTGGTGCCGGAAACGGCGCGCTGTTCCAGATGGTACCGTTGCGCTGGCCTGGCAACACGGCTGTTGCCAGCAGCATGATTGGCGAAATTGGTGCGCTGGGTGGCGCGATCCTGCCGAACGCCATGGGGTTCTCGAAGCAATATACGGGCGGTTTTGCAACCGGCTTTCTGTTCTACGCGGCATTCTCGGCGGTGGTGCTCGCCGGGCTTTTCATCTGGCAGCGTTCATGGACGAAGACCTGGGTTGGGCCCTGGGGCCGTGCGCTGAACGCGGCGCCCGCGCCTGAGTATGCTATGTCAGCGGAGTAAGCAGGTTCTTTTTTGAAAAAAAGAACCAAAAAACCTTTGATTGTTTGGGCGCGTGCCGGTTTAACCGCTCGGCTTGATTTTCAAAAGTTTTTTGCTTCTTTTTTCAAAAAAGACGTGCTTTCCTACTTCGTTGTCGCCCCGGAAGCCACCTGTTTCCAATCAGCATTGAAATCCCCCAGCATGCTGCCGTCCGGATTTTGCGCACGATAGGTGAAACTCATCGACCGGCAGATGAAGCTGAAATTCTCATTGACCAGTTCGTCATCGTTCCAGGCGACGTCGGTGATCAATACGCCGGTAAACTTCACCTTGAGGTAAGGCTCGCCCGCGACATCGGTGCCCGACGCGCGGCGCTTGACGATGGTAGCCGATGCGAGAGATTTGGCGCCGAAGCAGCAATCCATAATCGCCAGCGACGCGCGGTCAATTCGGCGTTTGACGGTGATCTTGCTGAGATCGGTAGCGGCACCCTTGGCCGTGCCGGCAGGCTTTTCGAAGCCGAAGTCGATGGATTCGATTTCAAAATAACGTCCGGCGGTAAAATCGGTCAGCAACGTGGACTTGCTCAGGGCGGCCGTGCTCTCGGCCTCAATGGCATTGGACCCGAGCACCAGGTTCATGATGATATCCGTGCTGACTTGATCGACCATGATGTTCTCCCTTCAAATCACACTTTCGACTAACTGCTGCTGCGGCCTGTTGTATCGGCCACCGGGTTTTGCCAACCGACAGGTGCCAGCACTGTCAGTTTGCCGCTCGGATCCTGCTGTGCGTAGGTGATCTGCATCGAGTCGCAGGTGAAGGTGCAGGTCTCCGTCAATACGTCGCCATCAGCGAAGGTGAGGCTGGTGATCTTGACGCCGGCAAAGTCGAGTCGGATGAACGCCATGTCGGTCGCGTCTTTTTTCGGGTTGCCCCTGGCCGGTTTGCGCTTGATGATGGAGGCGGACTTGAAACTTGTGCCGTCGCAGCAGGCCTTGACGAGGGTCGAAGTCGCGCAGTCGATCAGGCGGGTGAAAGTAAAATTTTCGATTTTGCTTTTGTAGATCTGATCGGCGGAATTGTTTGGGCCTTTGCTGGGCGCCTTCTTCGACTCGTCGGTCGAGCTGCGCCAGAGCGCGAAGTCCGATGAGCTTGACCCGCTTCTGTCGGCGGACTCCGCCGCCGCCCCCTTGGCCGGGGTATCGTCGCGGTGGCCAAGTCCCAGGCCTGTGGGGGAATGGCGGTGGCCAGGGACGGCCGGCTTGCCGCGGCCGGCGGGGGTGCCCGCGGTTTGGTTGCTCGCCGCCGAGCTGCTGGTGTCATCCTTGTCCTTCTCGTCGCTACTCAATGATGCGGCGAAGTCGAATTTGGAAATCATGAAATAGCGCGGCAATTGGCCTGCTGTGACAAGGCGGAAACCGGGCACGTCTATCCTGGCACCCGGCATGACGATGAGTTTGGTGGCAAGCGTATCGTACGAATCGATGAGCAGCGGGCACTCTGCCCTGATCGGGCCCGCGTCCGCCTCGAACTTCATCAACAGGCTGGTTTTTGGTTCGTCCATTGCTCCTCTCCTGTGCCTATCAGGCGCTTTGCAGACGCGATACCAGACGCAGCGCCACGGTCAAACCCTCAAGCTGGTAGTGCGGCCGAAGGTAGAAGCGCGCATCATACTGGCCAGGCTGGTCGCCGCGCTCCTCCACCACCACGCGGGCTTCTTCCAGCGGGTGCGAGGCTTTCCACTCCTCCGGCGAACTGGCAGGCGAACCGTCGATATAGCCGGCGACCCAGTTGTCCAGCCAGTTTTCCAACTGGCTGCGGTTCATGGTGGAACCGATCTTGTCGCGCACCATGCATTTGATGAAGTGCGCAAACCGGCAGCAGGCGAACAGATATGGCAGGCGCGCGGAAATCACCGCGTTGGCGGTGGCTGCGGGATCCTCATAGGTTTGCGGCTTTTGGAGTGACTGGGCGCTGACGAAAGCCGCAATGCCTTCGTTTTTTCGTTGTACGAGCGGGATGAAACCGGAGCCGGCGAGCTCTGCCTCGCGCCGTTCGCTGAGCGCGATTTCGGTGACGCCGCGCAAATCCACTTCGCCGTCGGCGGTGGAGAACACCGGCACGGGCAGGTCTTCGACCACGCCGCCGCTGTCGATGCCGCGAATGCGCGCGCACCAGCCATATATGGCAAAGGCACGGGCGATGTTGCTGGCAAACGCATAAACCGGATTGGCCCAGGCGTAGGTTGAGGAATCCGGGCCTTCTGCGTCTTCTTCGAAGGCGAAAACTTCCACCGGATCGGTGCGGGAACCGTAGGGAAGGCGGGCGAGGAAGCGGGGCATGCACAGGCCGACGTAGCGCGCATCCTCGGACTCACGCAGCGCCCGCCATGCGGTGTATTCCGGCGTTTGGAAAATGCGCGTGAGGTCGCGCGGATTGGCCAGCTCCGTCCAACTGTCCATCTGCATCACGCTGGGGGCGGCGCCGGCAATGAAAGGTGCATGGGCGGCGGCGGCGATGGCAGCCATGTCGCCGATGAGTTGCACATCCTCCGGCCGGTGGTCGAGATAATAGTCGCCGATGATGACGCCGAACGGTTCGCCACCGAATTGTCCGTATTCCTCCTCGTAGAAGCGCTTGAAGATCGGGCTCTGGTCCCACGCGGTGCCGCGGTATTTGCGAAGTGTGCGGATGAGGTCGCGGCGGGAGAGATTTAGCAGCTTGATTTTGAGGTCGCTGCCGGTCTCGGCGTTGCTGACCAGGAAGTGCAGGCCGCGCCAGGTGGCCTCGAGCGCCTGGAATTCCGGGTGGTGCAGAATGATGTTGATCTGCTCGGTGAGTTTGGCGTCAATATCGGCGCAGAGGGATTCGACTGCAAGCCGCGGCGAACCGGTGCAGAGTGCTGGCGATGCTTGCATGTAGGTTGCGAGTACTGCAACCGATGTGACGATATCGGGCGGCAGAAGCTCGAGTGGCGTGGGCGCCGGGCGCGGGCGCGCCGGGCGGGACAGGAGGATGGTGAAATCCTCGTCCCCTGATTCAGGCTCCTGATGTGGGGGAATGGTGCTAATTGATTTTCACCATGCCGCCGGAGATTTCGGTCATGGCACTGCCTGCAACTTTTACCGAGGGGGCGCTGATTTCCACCGTGGCCGTGCCGCTGAGCTTGATTTGCGCCGACGAGATCGTGATGGCGGCGGGCTCGATCTTGATGCTGCTGCTGCCCACCGTCAATGTCATCGACTGGGCGGCAGAAATTTCGCTCTTGCCGGCGCTGATGGTAATTTTGTGGTTGCCGGCGGAAACGGTCAGCTCGTGGTTCTTGGCCGAGACTGTGGTGCTATGGTTGCCCTGGCTGATGGTGACGGAATGATTGCCCTGGCTGACGGTGAGGCTGTTATTGCCCTGGTCCACAGTTGTTGTGCTGTCCTGCGTGATTTTGACGGTCTTGTTGTTCAGAACTGTCTCGTTGTAATCCTTCTGGGCATTGATGAATATCTCTTCACTGCCTTTCTTGTCCTCGAACCGCAGTTCATTAAAACCGCCGCCGCCGGTGCTGGAATTGGATTTGATCGTGCTCTTGGTTTTTTCGCCCGGCAGGGCGTAGGGGACTTTGACCGAGGCGTTATAGACGCGGCCGGTGATGATCGGGCGGTCGGGGTTGCCTTCGAGAAATTCGACAATCACCTCCTGGCCGACGCGGGGGATGAACATGGCGCCGAATTGCGCGCCCGCCCAGAGTTGCGAGACCCTGATCCAGCAGGATGCCGTATCATCCTGCGCCGGGCTGCGGTCCCATGGGAATTTGACTTTTACCCTGCCGTATTCGTCGGTGGTGATTTCGTCGCCGGATGCACCGACGACGCGGGCGGTCTGCGGGCCGCGGATCATCGGGCGGGGCGTTTTGTTGTCTAGGCGGAAAGGAACCTTGCCGGGTATGGCGTGGAAAACGCAGCGGTACGTATCCACCAGGTCGCCGCCGGCGGCACTGCGGCTCTCGCCGGCGCCGAATGTGGTGGTGCAGCCGGTAATCAGGTAATCCTGATTCATGCTGGTGTCGGGGTGGCCTGACAGGGTGAATTTCACGCCCACCTGCAAGGCACGGGAATTGGTGGTGCCGCCGATGGTCTGTCGGCGCGCGGTCAGATCCTCCATGCGCACCTCGATGAGCTTCTTGCCGTTATCGACCGTGTCATAGAAGCCGGGATAATCATACATCTCGGCCGAAAGTTCGCTCTGGGCCGCACTGTCTATGGATTTTACCGTCAGGTCGGCCGATGGGGTGGTAAAATTATAGTCGAGGAAGGTGCAGGAGCTGGATTGCAATTGCAGGTCCGCATTCAAATCCCACACGTGGCTCTTGGTGGTGCGGGCCTCGGTCATCTGGCGCTGATAGGGGATGTCCGGCGTGATCGCCTTGTGCGAACTGAGATCGTCGGCAAACACCAGCGTGTGGGCGGAGGCGCTGTGTTCGAAATAATAGTAGATGCCGAACTCCTCCATGAGTCTGGTAACAAAATCCAGCGACGACTCGCGGTATTGCACGCAATAGTCGAGAACTACGTTGCCACTGCTGAGGCTGCGCTTGTCTGAGACGTCGGAGAAGCCTGCGTCCTTGAACACGCTGCTGATGATGGCAAAGGCGGACTGTTTCTGGAAAATCTTGCAATCCTGCGTCTGGCTGAGCAGCCATATCCAGGGGCGCAGCAAAAGCCGGTAGCGATAGGCGCCGCCGGTCAGGCCGATATAGCGCAGCCTTGTCAGCCTGGCACTAAAATTCCGGTCCGGGTTGCCGGGCTGCTGGAAAGTAATCGTGACGGAAGCGCCGAGAATGTTGGAAAGGTCGCCCTTCGGCTTAGGGCTCGATACGTCGAGGTCGATCTCGAACGGACGCCCCAGCTCGTCGATCATCGTCATGCTGTCGAATATCAGCTCGAAGCCAGGATCAGGGGATAGGGTGATCTTGGCGTAGGAACCCTTTGGTGTGGTGGAACCCGACATCAGTGCGGCCTTGGGAGCAGGAGAAGGAAGGAAGCAGTTCTTTTTTGAAAAAAAGAACCAAAAAACTTTTATTCATCAGGCTGAGCAGTAAGACTGGCACGCGCGCAAGTGCCTAAAGGTTTTTTAGTTCTTTTTTTCAAAAAAGAACTGCTTCGCATCCTGGTCGAATTCCTAGAGATGGGCCGGACAACGGAAGTTTCGAAAGGCGGACAGGGTAAACGGGTTGCGCACGCTGCTGGCGTTCAGAACGAAGGAGGCGTTGCCGGCGGGAGAGGAAAATACCAGTTGGAACTTGTCCGGCTCGCCGCTGGGGACCACGCGCGCCACATCCAGCAGACGTAGCAGCGCCCAGGGACCATCCTTCTGCAAAATCGTCTCATGGCCGCCGGAGGCCGCAATCATCGTGACGCGAACGCCACTCTTGCCGCCGGAGGGCCAGGTGAAAGATTGGCTATCCGTAGGGCCATGATCGAAAGTCATGGTCTGGCCTGAGATATCGACAATCACTTTCGCAAGCTTATTGTCGAGCTGCGCGGGCACCAGCTCGAATTTCACCGCCATGTCTGTGCCCGAACTGAACAGGGCATCACGAATCTTGGCCGCGTTCTCGAACTCGGTGAGTGTTCCGGGCTGCAAGCCGAGTTTGACATGATCGGGCGATTGCCAGCGCCAGGGGGTGGCGGAGGTATCCACCAGCGCTTTCAGATTGTCGTTGAAGAAACTGTCCATCAGGCCGCCCGGTGCGAGCAGCCTGGCGAAATCGTCGCGCGGCACGTCGGCGCTGCTGCCGGCGACGAACGGGTAGCGGTTGAACGCCTCCCGGCACAGCGGATAGACCTTGCTGCTCCATGTATCCTGCAACTCGGCCGAGGCGCCGCTGCTGGTGACCGCAGCACCGCTGTTGGAGACGGTTTGCAGCATGGCGGCGACCGGCTTGGGCAAATCTTTGGATAGGGCCGCGAGTTGCGTGTCCGGACTGCCGCCCCCGCCACCGCCGCCGCCACTACTGGCGAGCTTGCTGAGCAGGGCCGCGTTAGGGTTTGCCGCACCGGCGACGCCGGCAAGATTTTGATACATGGCGGCCATTTTCGAAATGGCGGCTTCCATCGGCGAGGGCGTGGATTCGTCGCCGTTGACGAACTTGTGCAGCCAGGCAAAGTGCTGGTCCACGCGGACGGCCGGGTTCACCGGCTTGCTCGATGTCAAGGCATCGCCCCCCACGGCTTCGCCCAGGATGTCCGCGAGCTGGGTATCTTCATAGGACAGGCCCATCTTGGCTTGCGTCTTGGCAAAGCCGCCGAGCTTGGCGCCGAATTTTTGCAGCTTTTTCTCCGCACCCGACTCCGCCTTGTCGGTGGCGCCGGTGCGGCTGAGGTAGGTTTCCAGGTCAATGGCCTGCATCAGGTCGCGGAAAGGCGAATCCGGGGCCGAGAGCAGGTTCAGCTCCTCGGTGCCCTGGGCGACGTTGCCGAAAGGCTTGATGGCGAGGTCGGCGATCAGCAGGTCCCACTGCCGTGTATAGTCGTCGAGATACAGGCCAAGCACATCGCGGCGCAGGCGGCTGGCCTCGGCGAGCGTTTCAGTGACGCCGCGGTCGGGCAGGCCGAGCACCCAGCCATCCTCGGCAATGTCCTTGGCGACCGTGGGCAGGAGCGGCAGGAAGACATTGTGGTAGCCTGGCCAGGTGTAGGCGCCGGCAACCCCGGCGTTGAGCTTCTTGCCCGAGCGCCGGAAATACACCTGGCCGACGGCGGGGCCGGCGTTGTCGGCGATGGTCCATTCCGGCAGGTCGCGGATGCGCTTGCTGCGCATGATGCGGCTGTAGCTGTATTGGGCGAGCGGCTCGGCGGTCAGCACGCCGCGAACCTGCGCGACCAGCGGGCCGTCGAGCGGGATGGCGGGCAGAGGGCGCTCCAGCATGGCGTCGATATGCGCGAGCAGGGCGTCGCGGCCGGGGGCATCGTCGTCGCTGGGGTATTCGGCGGTGAGGTCGGCGCGCAGCCATTGGTCCACCAGATCGGCGTCGAGCGGGCCCTGGCGGCCGAGGATGAGATACACTTTTAGGGCGGAGTAGAGGAAATCCGGCTTGTCCATGTGTGCCCGCATCTGCGCTTCGAGGCGCGCGAGCAGGCGGGGGAGCAGCACGCCGTCGAGCGCGCGGTAATAGGCATCGATCGAGGCCTGGGTCAGCTTGTTGCCTTGATAGAGGCCGAAGGTGAGCGCGATTGGGGTTGATTGCTCGCGGTCGTCGTAGCCGCCGCGGATGGTACGCAAATCGTGCAGCGGCGGCAGGGTGGGGGGAAGGGAGACGTCCTGCGTGCCGGCGGCTACGAGGGTCTTGTAGTTGGTGTTGTATTGGACGGCTTCCTCATGCACGCGGGCGATGAGGTCGAGATTGCCGAAATAGCTGGCGGTCCAGAAGCCGGCGGCGGTGAGCACGATGAGCGTGGCGGCGGCGTAGGCGCCGCGGTAGGTCCAGCGGGTGCGGGCTTCCAGTTTGGGGTCGGTGCTGACCAGGCCGGCCTCGCCGAATACGACTTCGCGCATCAGGCGGCCGAGGAAATAGCTGCGGCCGGTGCCGGAAAAGGCGGTGACGGCCTGGCGCTGGAGGCCGAACTGGCCGGCCATGGCGCCGAGCAGCCTGTCGATGGGCGTGCCGTCCTGGGTGCCGCTGGTGAGATACACGCCGCGGAGCAGGGGGCGGGTTTCCAGGCGGCTGGGCCTAAAAATTTCTTCCAGGAAGCTTTGCGCGGTGTCGCGCAGGGAGGCGACCTGCTGCGGAAAGCCGTAGATCAGGCGACGGCGTTGGATGTCGGTTTCCTGGTTGACGCGCTCGAGCATGCGGTCGTTGAGGCGCGCGAGCAGGGCGTCGAACTCGGCGGTGAAGGCGGCTACCGCGCCACCCTCGTCCTTGCCGCGATCGACGGGGAACGTCATGCCCCAGACTTGTTCGCGCTCTTCGCGGCCCATGCCGTCGAAAAATTCGACGAAGCCGGCGATCAGGTCGGCCTTGGTGAAGACCACGTAGATGGGGATGCGCACGCCGAGCTGGTCGTTGAGTTCGCGCACGCGCTTGCGCATGGCGTGGGCGTGCGCCTGGCGGTCCGTTTCGCTGAGTTCGGAGAGGTCGGACAGGCTGATGGCGAGGAGCACGCCGTTCAGCGGCTGGCGGCTGCGGTGTTTTTTCAGCAGGCGCAGGAAGCCGGTCCAGGCCGAGGAATCCACGGCCGTGTTACTGTCCTGGGTGGTGTAGCGGCCGGCGGTGTCGATGAGGACCGCCTGGTCGGTAAACCACCAGTCGCAGTTGCGGGTGCCGCCGACGCCGCCGATGGCTTTGCCGCCGGCGGTGTCGGCGAGCGGGAATTGCAGGCCGCAGTTGACGAGTGCCGTGGTCTTGCCGGCGCCGGGGGGGCCGATGAACATGTACCAGGGGAGCTGGTAGAGGCGTTTGCCGCCGAGCTTGGCTTTTTTGAGGTCGGCCAGGGCCTGTTTCAGCCTGGCGTGCAGGGTGGCGACTTCTTCGTCCGAGGCGATCTTGTCCGGGTCGGGGCCGGCGACGACGCCTTCGGCGAGGCCTTTGTCTTTCCGGGCGGCGTGGATTTCGTGCACCAGATTGAAGACCAGCCAGAACACCAGCAGCAGGGCGATGGCGATGATGCGGACGAGTTCGCTGTCGAACGGATGCAACTGGCCGATGCCAATCAGCGGCCCGAAGAACCAGATGAGGATGGCCAGGCAAATCACCCCCATCAGGGTGCGCACCCAGCGGTTGAACAGCAAATTCCGCAAGCTACCGATCATGCCGGCCTCGTCTTAAAGATTCAAAAGTTTTTTGCTTCTTTTTTTCAAAAAACAAGTGCTTGCTTTCTTGAAGCCTGGCAATTGGCGGCCGTGTAAGAGGTGGGCTGAAGCCCACCCTACGGCTTGAGGTGATTTGCGGCATGTGGCTCATGTGTCGGAGCCGCTGCGGATCAGCACCACGTCGGTTCGGCGGTTTTGCTGGCGGCCTTCGGCGGTGGCGTTGCTGGCGATCGGGTCGGCGTCGCCGCGGCCTTCGGCTTTGAGGCGGCTGCGGTCGGTGAGCTTGCTGGCGACGACGGCGGCGACGGCGTCGGCGCGGGCCTGGCTGAGCTGGAAGTTGGAGGGGAAGCGGATGGTCTTGATCGGCTGGTTGTCGGTGTAGCCGGTGACGACGACGCGGCCTTTCTCGTCGTTCAGCGCTTCGCCGATGCGTTCGAGAAGCGAGGTGTAGCTGCCGTTGAGGTCGGCCGAGCCGGAGGCGAACATGGAGCGGTTGGCCAGGCGGACGGTGACGGATTGGGCATCCTCGAAGACCGTGACCAGGCCCTGCTTGATTTCGGGGGCGAGGAACTGGTGCAGTTTGGAGGCGGCGCCGGCTTGCGTCACCACCACCGGCGGCGGGGGCGGGGGGGCAACGGCGGCGGTGCGGACGATTTGCGGCGGGCCGTTCGGGGGCAGTCCGAAGAGCTCGGCGAAGGCGATGTCGGATTTGCCGGCGAGGGCAAAGTTGAAACCCATGTAGATGACGCAGAGCATGGCGAGCGTGGCCAGGCCGATGGCCCAGAAGGGGATGCGCTGGCCGAGCGGGCGGTAGCCGGCGTCGGTGCCGCGCCAATGGGGGGAGAGTTCGCGCTCGAACTCGCCGCGGCGGGTTCGGATGGCGCGATAGACGCCTGCGCGCAGCTCGGTGAGGGCGGCGACGCCGCGGGCCATGACGCGGTAGCGGCCTTCGAAGCCGAGCGAGGTGCAGAGATACATGAGCTCGACCACTTCGGAGTGGCGGCCGAGCTCGCGGCTCATCTGCTCCAGGATTTCGAAGAAGCGGTCGCCGCCGATGACTTCGTTGTGGAAGATGCTGGTGAGCGTCTGCTGCGCCCAGTTGCTGGAGGAACCCCAGGGGGTGCTGAGCACGATGTCGTCGATGGTGGCGCAGAGGGCGTAGCGGGCGGCGCGCAGGGATTTGGTGTCGAGCCCGGTGGCGAGCGCGGATTTTTCGAAGCCGCGCACGGCATCGACCATGCCGCGGCGCAACTGTTCGACGTCCGGGCCGCGGCCGCGGGCGGCGGCGATGCGGATGGCGGCGGCAAGCACGGGGGCTGCGGCGGCGACCAGCGGGTTGGCGCCGGTGGTCGGTACTTTTGGTGCTTCCTGGGCCTGCTGAGGCGGCGGCGCGGCCCGCGCGGTTGGCCTGGCTGCACCACCCGGCCTAGGCCTGATAATGGTGCGCTCATTATCAGAAGGTTCGGCAAACGGATCGTCGCTCAAGACCAACCCCTTATATTCAAAAGTTTTTTGCTTCTTTTTTTCAAAAAAGAAGTGCTTTCTTGCTTACCCTCGAATCGCCCAACATTCCATTTCCAGCCCAGGCACATCGCCCGCGACATGGATGGCGATGCCCCCCGAGCGCGCCAGGGCGGCCCAGTAGGGGCCGGTCCTGTCCAGCTCGAAATAGCTTGTTCCCGCATAATAAGGAAGCTGGCGCGGCGCCACCGGCAGGGCGCGCACGGCGATGCCGGGGAGGGCGACGTTGATCAGCTCGCGGATTTGCTCGACCGGGCCGATCTTGACCTGGTTGGGGAAGCCGCGGCGCAGGGTTTCGGCGGGGATCTGGGCTTTGATGGCGAGGACCCAGGTGGCGTCGGTGACCAGGCTGCGGTCGAGGATGGGGCCGACGCGTATGCCGAATTTGCGCTCCTGGAGGGGCACCGGCACGGCGGTCTGTTCGAGCACGGCCGAGAGGGCCTGGCGCAGGGCGGCGATGACGGGGCGGAAGGTGGCGTGCAGGTCGTCGTGCTTGTAGGGCGGGAAATTGACCGGGCGTTTGCGGGTTTCGGTGAAGGTGGCGAGTTCGCCGGCGAGGCTGACGCACATGCGGTAGAGATCGTCCGGGTGGAGCTGGTTGGCCATGCCGGAGAGGTGGGTGACCAGCGGCTCGTAGCGGTTGCAGAGCTGGAGCAGCAGATAGTCGGCGATTTCGGCGGCGCCGCGGGTGGCGACTTCGGAGACGCGGCCGGCCAGCGCCTCGGCGCGCTGGTGGAGCAGGCCTTGGAGCTGGCTGAGGAAGCCGGCGAGCACGCCTGACGCGCTGGTGGCCAGGATGGGGGGGATGTACGCTTCGTCGAGCACCACGCTTTTGTCGGCGCGCATTTCCACGATTCGGGCGAGGCCGATGGCGGTGTAGCCGGCGCGGGCTTCGCCTTCGATGGCGTAGCGCAGGCGCAGCTTGCCGATGGGGACGGTGGCGGTGCCCTGGTAGCCGGCGTTGGTGTCGGTGGCCTCGTGCTCGGCGGTGGCGAAGCGGGCGACGGTTTCGATCTGGGTGGGGGGTGCGGTTTCCACGCCGCCGGGCTGGCGGGTGGGGAGCATGAGATAGACGGTGGCGTTGCGGACTGCTTCGGGCAGGTCGATCGGGCTCGGGTGGTCGCAGTCGCCGGGGAGGCTGAAGGGGGTGCCGTCGGGGAGGATGCCGGCGGCGGAGCGTAGGCCGAATTTGCCCAGGGTGAGCTTGTCGGTATCGAGGTCGAGTTGGGTGAGGCCCCAGGCGAAGGGGCGCAGGCCGGCGGTGCTGGTGCGGACCAGGCGCTCGAAATAGCGCTCCTGTTGTTGCAAATGCTGGGGCTGCAGGAACAGGCCTTCGCCCCAGACGACTTTGTTGTCCCAGCCCATTCTAGTGCCCCGAGTCTTTTTTTGCCGTGTTGGTGGGCTGCGAGCAGCCCATCCTACAGCCGATCGGTTCTTTCAGGGTGGCGCTGAGGTGGTGGGCTGAAGCCCACCCTACGGGCAATGCGGGGACGGGCGGCTGCGTCATGGCGACTAGCTGGCGGGTTTGGGTGGTGGAGGCGGCAGGGTTTTGGCCACCAGTTCGATGCCGGTCTTGGTCGCGGTGATGGTGATGTTGGTGGTCTGGTGGGGGGGAATGTCGGCGGTGGCGCGCCAGGCGCTTTGCGAGAAATCGCGCACGCCGGCGAAGACGCCGATGGTCTTGACCTGGTCGGTGGGGGAGAGCGGCAGTGTTTTGCTGTCGCCCGGATTTAGCGCGAGGTCGTCGCGGTGGATGATGTCGGGGCCCAGGGTGGCGGCGTCACTCTTATATAAGGCGAAGAATTCGGCGTTGCTGAAGCCGGCGCCGGAGGCGAGCTGATAGACGCGCAGCACCATGGGGGCGCCTTGGCCGGTCGGGTCGGGGTTTATGTCCGGGCCGGCCTTGACGGAGATATTGACCACCGTCGGTGGCGGCGGCGGTGGGGGAGGCGCGGCGCAACCTGCGAGCAGGAGGGCGGTGGCTAGCAGGGCGGTCTTCATGGCGCGCAATCTGGCCCGGAATGCGCGGCGATGGAAGGCCGAGCGTTACGAAAACTCATGGGTCGGTGGGAATCTTGCGCCGTGCGCCCCCCTTACCTTCCCAGCCGTTCGGGCTGGGCCCCTTCCTCTCCCGCAAGGGCGGGAGAGGATATTTGTTACGCGATGGCGGGGGCGCGTTCCTGGGTCGCGCGGATCCAGGCGTCGGCGGCGTCTTCATCAAAAAGTTCGGAGAGTTTTTTCATCATGGTGCCGCCGAGTTCCTCGGCATCGACGATGGTGACGGCGCGGCGGTAGTAGCGGGTGACGTCGTGGCCGATGCCGATGGCGATCAGTTCCACGAAATTGCGGCTTTCGATGTCGCGGATGACGTCGCGCAAATGGCGTTCGAGGAAGTTGCCGGGGTTGATGGAGAGGGTGCTGTCGTCCACGGGGGCGCCGTCGCTGATGACCATGAGGATGCGGCGGTGCTCGGGGCGGGCGAGGAGGCGGCGGTAGGCCCAGAGCAGGGCTTCGCCGTCGATGTTCTCTTTGAGCAGACCCTCGCGGAGCATCAGGCCGAGGTTGCGGCGGGCACGGCGCCAGGGGGCGTCGGCGGATTTGTAGATGATATGGCGTAAATCGTTCAGGCGGCCGGGGTTGCGGGGCTTGCCGTCGTGGACCCAGCGGTCGCGGCTTTGGCCGCCTTTCCAGGCGCGGGTCGTAAAGCCGAGGATTTCGACTTTGACGGCGCAGCGTTCGAGGGTTCTTGCGAGGATGTCGCCGCACATGGCGGCTACCGTGATGGGCCTGCCGCGCATGCTGCCGGAATTGTCTATTAATAGGGTGACGATGGTGTCGCGGAAATCGGTGTCGCGTTCGCGTTTGTAGCTGAGCGATTGCATGGGGTTGACGACGACGCGGGCGAGGCGGCCGGCGTCGAGCATGCCTTCCTCGAGGTCGAATTCCCAGGCTCGG
>Ga0116231_10007412_pt1 | contig 20098 bp, 7 predicted proteins | sample S1TSphgellanicum_2_FD_89695 | JGI IMG/M metagenome (GOLD analysis project Ga0116231, IMG submission 89695) | Host-associated microbial communities from peat moss isolated from Minnesota, USA - S1T2_Fd - Sphagnum magellanicum MG | ecosystem: Host-associated > Plants > Peat moss > Unclassified...
GAAATTGGAAATATGTACGTGGACTCAATAGTTTCTTGCAATACAATGTGGCAAGATGCAAACCTAATTTGAAGAAAATATTCTTGTTTCAACAATTCAATAGTTGATTATACAAAATTATAGGGTTCGAATTAAATTTAAGGTTGTTGCAAATTGGATTCCCTCCAAGCCTACAAAAAGAAAATTCCATCATGATCATTGACCATAATGATTAAATGATAGAATAATGACAAGAACATATCCTTTCCATTTCTCAAGACAACATGTTCCCATTTGACCCATCATTTTACTTTATTTGTGAAGGTCCAAAACTAGAAGTTCCGAATTGTGATGTGATTAATAATTGAACATTAACGGCTATTTTTTTTGAAATATTTGGGTACATTCACAAAACAAGGAGCCAAGGGTGCACCTTTAGTAAGGACTTTAATGACTACTTATTTTAAGAGATTTTAAGTATATACTAAGAATATTTCATTTTAAAGTTGCAGAAAGTCATAAGAAAGTCCTTTTGATTCAAAAATATGTTATATTATATTCATATGTGAATATGTGTTTTAATTGTCTCTCTAAAATTATGTCATTTTCAAGTCCTTTAAGAATCATTTATGAGTTTTTTCAAGTAGTAAAAATATTATAAAACATTGGTTACAATGATTAATCAATGCTTTTGAGAATTCAAACTTCATTAAATTCATTTCAAATTATTGCACATGTTTCCACAATATGTTAAGAACATTATCATCAAAACTTATTTAAAAAATGTTCAATATTAATATAATTTTTGACACGAAAACATGAAAAACAAAGCATTGGTTACAGTTCTTATGGCTCTTATTTTTGTGAATGTACCCATTTACAACAATCTTTAAACTAAAAACTTACAAGATTGAAGAAGAAATGTCATCCTCCTTCACTATGGAGATGAAAAATGTTCCATTCAATAAATGGTTGTGATCAAAACTAGACATATCCATTATCCCAATAAATTTGTTATAATAATTTTTTTTTGCATTGAAGCAATAAGAACAATGTTAGTTTGAATTTCATTTCGATTTGTAAAAACTATTCAAATTTCAAAAGCTTAATTATGGATATATTTTTTGAATTTTTTTTTCTTGGCATTGAAATAGGGAGTAAAATGAACTATTTTTTCACACCTTTGAACAATTGTTGTAGATATTCCTTTTCCACATGCAAAATTTCCCAAGTAAACTATTTAAACACAAATGCATATATATGGCTTTTCAAATCACATGAACATGGAATAATTGATTCTAATGTGTCCTCACATTTCTTGTAAGATTGAGATTGAACAATTCAACAAAGTAGATGGAAAGGATCCATTGATATTGTATCTTGCTAAATTCTTGCAATCAACATTTGCCCATCATTAAACTTTAGGAAATTTAACCAAAATTGGAAGAGATCTAGACGTTTACAACCTTAACTTGGTATTAGTGTCTTATTCCTTTTCATGTTGAAAATTAAACTACACAACTTATTTCAACATTGCACTTCCAAGTTTTAATTACAACCTAAAACTCATTCCTTTCAATATTGAAAGTTAAATTGCCATGTATTTATTTGAACATGTGATCCAAACCTTTCTTAAACATTACAATCAACCTAAGAATTCATGGGCCAAATTGACAAAATAATAATCAGTAATCATGTTTGCTTAGCATGTTTTAAACATTTCATTTTGGTTAGGTGGATTTCAAGGTGGATTCCATTTTAATTTTTAAGGTATTGGACACCTCATGTGCCTGTATGAACTTTTTTTTTTGAGTGCAACAGTGAAAATTTTAATACAAAACAAGAATTCTTGAAAATTGGGATTGATGAAATATTGTGCAACTTGGATTTTCAAACATTATTAAATTTGGCATGGTGATGAATAACTCCTTCAACAAGGTCCTTTAAAGTTATAAAATTGATTTATGTCGATTGCATATATATTGTGGCATAAATCCTGGATATATTAGTTGCAAGAAAGTAGATAAAACACTTACAAATTTGTCAAAGAATGTGGGCATGGAATGTTCACATTATGCATGGGTGTAAGATTGCCAGAGATATTGTTATTTGATAGGTCCAAATTAGCAACTGTGGAAATTTCCCAAATTGAAGGTGGGATTGATCTGGTAAGATGATTGTTGTTAAAAGTCCTTAGCAACACCAAACAAGAAAACCCATTGTAAACATTTTGTGTTAGATAATAAAACTCTGCACCTTATTTAAACACCTAGATTTGAACAATTAAAATAACTAGTTGCTTTAATTTACAATAAGACAATTCGAAAAATCATATAGTTTATATATGATATATCAATTGCACCCTGTAATGAATATTGACTATATTAAACAAACTACGTTGTGTAATAAGTTCATAAGTTTATTGTTTAAAAAATGTCAAACCAAGGATTGATTGTGCCATTTAATAGTTTTCTCAATTGTCCTAATAGAATGTATTATGTAAAATTCTATATACCGAGCTACAAAAGTAATGGTCGTGAGAGCTGCTTACAAGGTAATGAGATTTGAACAGTTTGAGAAGTCTAGCAGTGTACCTGTCAATTCATTGTTGTCTAGTGCTCTACACATCAGAAGGACAATGGACCCGTCATGTGAAAAGTAAGAGTTATGCAATGCACCAAAAAAAAGGAGTATTATTCTTGAAAGATTCATATTTGCATAAATTGCATTTGGATTCATGAACATTGAGGAGGATTTTTAACCATTGTGAAGTGTGCATTTGGTTGTCAACAACTAGAGAGCTAAAATATATATACAATTATAAGAATAATAGAAGAATTGCACATCATGGTTCATACTATTTGAATTTCCAAATTGACTTCCAATATTAAAGTTAACAGAATACTTACAGTTTTGTCAAGTTTTTTGGGCATGGAAGATTAATAATGTTCATGGGTACAAGGTTGCCAGAGATGTTATTTCTTGCCAGGTCAAGAACATTGAGGTTGGAAATATTCCAAATTGAAGGTGGGATTGAACCACTGATTTGATGTCTTTGATGTGACCAAACAACAAAACACATCGTTAAAATCAGATTGTGTCCTAGGAAGTAAATGCCATCCCTCATTTATATTATGGAACCCCCCTTGTTGAACGATCTACGTTTGAAATCGTTAATGAATTACATTAGGATAATACATAAAAATAATGTTGCATCCTAGTATTCTTGATGGCAACTTGTGACTGACATTTAAAAAAAGAGTATCATAAGACCTATGTTGATACTTGTTGCTAAGAAATTTAACAAATTTTAATTGAAATTTTGAAAGTTTTGCTGAAGAATTCATTGGTATTCTTAGCTAAGGATTGGGGTTTAAAACACAATATGAGAAAAATCAACCAATATGTAGTTATCATCCCAGTTACATTATATTAGTACCTGAAAATTTCAAGATCATGAATATTTTACATTAGAAACCGTAAATTTTTTTCATTTTAAAAATATTTTTGTGAGGTGGAACGAGATTTTTTAGAAGAAAATGATAAGCTATTTTATAGTGAAAAATGCAATTGGTTGGATCCAACTAAGTTTCAACTTGAAAATTGATGTTTGTGAGCACAACTTACAGGCTAATGAGATTTGTCAAGTTGGCAAAACTAGGAGAAAAGGGCCCAGTCAGATTGTGCCCTGAGAGATTCCTATGAACCATTGAAACAAAAAGTTCCCACCATTAAGTTACATGGTCCATAAAATAAACAAGATCTAAACATGCAAGACAAGAACAACATTTCATTAATCCTCCACTGCAAATTGCAACCTAGTGCCCCACTAAAATGTTGCTCCCAAAGGCCTACTATATATATAGATACTTCAAAACATCAAAATTTCGATACAGCCTTCATCATGCTTTGCAATTGGGTTTTCCATATTTAACTCCTTGGAATATACACAATCATTCCAGCAAAAGTTATGGCCATAAGTTAGATGAAATTCAATTCAATTTTGCGTCATCTGGCAAAATCCAAGAGAAAACCACATGTTCATGATTACCTTTACAGGTTCCCTCCCACTCATATATATCCAAGCACAAGGACCCTAGACAACCCATCTGCCAATAATAAACCACCCAAATAGAAACTTATGAAATTGGCATGCATGACATCTATCGCACGCATAATGAACTTTTCCAATTTAGTATTTGTATATGAAAACACCTCCCCTGACAAGTCTTACACTTTTGTAGGATTCCTAAATTTGAGAATGATCTTTACGTTGTAGAAGGAACTCCATTGAGGGTGTTCCTGGATTCTCAGGCCCAACCTCCGGCTGTCACCCTTGGCCAGGCCCTCAAATCCAGGGAGACAATTAACCGGGTTCATTACTCTATACATAATATACTCTACTCTCAAAATAGCAGAGATAAATACGTGGACCATGAAGTCTCAGGTTAGGTCATCTTCAATCGTAAAGCACTGCCAGATTTTTTTTTAGTGTATTTTGAGGTTATGTTATTAAGTAAGATGTGACGTGAAAATGTGACGTAAAGGAAACTGAATGCCCTCCAGTACAGAGGGCATTAGGTTTTTCGAAATGCACTGCTACCTTTTCTTTTAATTAAAAAATCTGACAGTGCTTTACGTTGGGCAATGCCCATTGAGTGCTAGCATTACTGAATAAGAACCCCCTCGGTTCCCGCCTCTGGAGTTCTTATTTCAGTAGTGCCCTGCTCCTGGGGCATTACCCTACACAAAATGCATTTACAATTCAACAAGAAAACCCCCAATCTAGTTCGACACATGGCTATTGATTTCCAGTCATCAATGATCATCATGCCTCAGAAGAAAATCACTCACACTGCTATAATGAAAGGGTTGTTTACAGTGGCGTTGGTGGTGTTACATGTGACCCAGGAATGGGGATATGGGAGGCAGGGATCACCAGTCCACTCGGCCAAGTTAGGATAACTTGACTTTATCCCCTCAATGGCAAGAGCTGCACACGCCAGACTAATTGCAGTCACTGCCGGTCACAATCTTGGAGTCTACTATGGAAGTAGCAAGATGATTCTAATATCATGTAGCTTAGCATGCATATAGGATAACAGCATACATTCAAGTAGTAGCTGAGCAGCAGGTACCTTCATTCCAATCAAATTATTTGTTGAAGTTAAGTTTTTTTTTTGGGGCTGTGACCGGAGTTGGTAGGTTGTTGAATTTCAGGGCAGGTTTTAGGTTCAGGTCAGGTTTTAGAGTCTTAGAACTGAAGGTTCTAAGTTTCCTTGAAACTACCATTGTAGGAAGAATCAACTTGCTTTCTAAATTCAATTAAAACTTGAATTGAGAGTGTTGTTCCATTTTAAAAGGGTTCAGGTTTTTTTAATACATAAATATAATTTTGTTGAAAAAAGTGTAAACTTGGCCTTACATTTTAAACATTTGATTGCTTTTACATAATTAATATTACATAATCTTCAGTTTGGAGTGTCTGCATTAGTTGAATAAACAAATTACGAATATTTTCCTGGCTCTAATTGTGTGCAATGAAAATAGAATTGGACCAGCTCTAAATTCTTTGTGACAATGACTGGAATGAAGAGTTTTGAAATCCAAAGAACTGGACTCAAGATTGAACCAGAGGTTTTGTGAAAAACATAAATAAAGTTAGAACTGAGGCCAAAGGCTCCTTTTGAAATCAATAACTGAACAACATTGGTTGTGACATCAATTTCATGCAGTTTCTCGTATCACTGTCACTCTTCCATTGAAAAACATTCATGACAGTAATGAGCAACGAAGTTACTTGAGCTCATTATTGCTATGAACCCAAATCAACAGCAAACTGGCAAATTACAACAAGATGCACAACTCACCATCCAGATCATCCGTCAATAAGGCCTTCGGGTCTTGACTGATTTCATAAATTTCAAGGGCATTCACCAAAGGACCCAGAGGGGCAGAAGTGGTGCTGTCTTGATAGTGTTCCAGAGAATATCGCCATGTCTCCTCTAGTGAAACACTCCAATTACTATGAAAGAATGGATTAATGATCAAGAAGGGATAATCACTGATCGTAGTTACATAAAACTCTCGCGAAGTAGCATTTGCAGCGGGATCTAATTCAATACAGTATAACAACAAGTACCAGGTGGAACTGCAGGTGAATGGAAATGTAATTGTCACGTTCCCATTCGTTGTCACGGCAGTGTTGGACACTGCCCTGGGGGGATAGGCCGGCAAATCTAACCTTGCTGGTCCAGTTAAAGTCTGCATTGGTGGCGTGGTAGTCATTGCGGCTGCCGAGTTCGACTGTTGGGGATACCAGTAGTGATCAAAAGGATCATCAGGATATCTGTATGTACCAGCAACCATCAGAACGAAAGTTGCAAAGAACATGAATTTCATCAAAAAGGGAATATATTTTCGAGTTCAAATTGTTAAACCTACTTGGCCTTATGCATCAGGGGTTTCAAAATACACAGAAAAAAGAGTCCTGACACTTTGTTCCGGCCCTCACTAGTGCTCTAGGGGTCACGGCGACAATTAAACCGAAAACAAATACTAACAATCAACTACTCCTTGTGGGCAAAGTCAACAATCATTATATTGATGACTTACACTCCAGGACATATATAGTACCCAAAAGATGTAGGTTCATTCATTATTTTCGTGCCCAACCTATTTGACCCCATGATAATGATAATTAGCTAGGTTCCAGCAGTTAGCTAATGGGTTCAACGACAATGGCTAAAGATTTAGGACTGACACGTTTCAACAATATCCCTTGTAAGAGCCACTGCAGAAAGATTAACTGCGTCAATGACATTAGCTCTAGGACCTTGGAATGAATATAAGTCAAGGGGTTAAATACCTGAGGAATCTACTACCACCGAAATTCCAACAAAATTGCGTGCGATAGTATAGTCCAAGAAAATAGAGATCAGATACAGAAAGAGTAGGCCCAGACTTCTCGGCACTAAAGATATTGCAGAAATAAATGGATTCGTCGTAGAGGAATCTCGTGATAGGCACAGAGAGATCACGTTATTCTGAGATAAAACCCAGTACTCCTTACACTGAAAATTGAAGGGGTCACCGATGAAGATGGAGTCGACCACAGTCCCGTCTATTGCCAAGTCAAATGAGGGGGACGTCAAGTATTGATTGTCATAGACGCCATAGCAGAAAGTCGCTCTAATTTGGTATGACTGGCAAGCTGTAGCAATCCTTGGAGCGAGATGAAATAGGATCTGCTTTCAAAGACGCCTGCTGGCCCGAGGAATTGTGTGTTCCGTTTTGTATTTCAGAATTCTCACACGAAGTCCTCCACCTGCATGATTCAATGATCAATCTGCAGTTACGGGTTCATGACTCTAGTCTTGTTTCTCTAGTACCAGTTATTTATGAAGAAGTAATCATTATTCCATATATCTAACTAGAACAAGTTCGGAAGTATACACAATGAATTGTGTCGGACATCACCTTGTACAGAAAGCAATTTTAAAAATTTGAAAGCAAACTAAGAGACTCAACGTTTTACAGTAGAATGTAAAAGACCAGGAACGGAAATCCCAGAGGGTAGAGTGCGCAGAGAGGCCCCTTGTACGGGGAAAAAGAATGTTGGAGTAGGGACTTCGGAGATGAAAAATCTCCAGGTATAAACTTCCACTACCCCAGACTCTGCAGCAACGCTTATGTTTAAACTCCGGAAAAGCAAGGCACATAACGATTAAGAAGACTGAATTAAAAGATTTCACTTGACAATCAGCTCGTAACAACAAGAACTTCAGTTGTGCTAAGTGCCTTCTTGAGTGCTCTTGGCCGCTTGAATTTTATCGACTAGCAGAAAGTTGAATCAGCAAGACGAGCGGCCCTTGCAATAAACGCAGCAAACGAAGACCTTAAAACGTGCTCAAAACGTGTTAGACAACAAATTTCAGTGACGATGTTCGGAACTGGTTTATGTAGGATGGATATTTTGGTGATCGTCACTGTCACAATTCCAACGTCATTTCGGATTAAAATTAGTCTTGCACAGTTTCAATATTTTTGTTTGTTTGTATTTTGTTGCTTTTTGACACTCTTTCAATGTTTTTTTCTTTTTTCTATTTGTATATTGTTGCTAACTTTCTAATGAATCTGATCTTTTTTTTTTGGCTACTTAATTGAGAATGTAAGAAAATATTAATAGAATAAAATGATATATAGTAAAATTTGCAAAATTTCATCTTTTGAAAAATAAAATTAGTTACAACAAAATTATTATGTTCACGCAAAATAATTTAATCATGGTACCTGATAATCCGAAGCAATGCAGAGCCCAAATGTATAAGGAGAGTAAGACAAGTCAATAAGCATAAGATCCTCAAACTCTTCTCACAGCAAAGAGCTGGAAGTTCAGAAGAAGACCAGTCAACAAAGCACAAGATGCCCCGTGACGAGTAAGGTCACGGGGAACTCTGTCCTAGGAAAAACAACAGAACTCAAATAAGAATATCTTTTGAATTTATCAATTTCCAAACCTTAAAGCAATCCTTGAAATCTTTTTAGTGTTAGAGGAAGGTGTCCACATTGGACCAGTACCCGCCCAGCAAAACATCCACTGGTTGACATGGGATCTCAAACGCGGCAAGCTTTCTAGCCACCAAATTTTAAACATAATGCATCAGCATGGGAGTGCTTTCAAGCCCTGATGCGCATGGAGAGATGGTGTATACTATATAATGCTTCCTAAGCTCTGTCAATCCTTGCTACCTCACCTTTGCTGGGCACTTTCGAGGCAGTGGCATGTGTTCTCCTTTTAAGCTGTAGAATGAAGGAGGTGTAGTTTTTTTTAAGGTCGGGGCTTGGGTTTCTACTTTTTTTTCTTTTTCTTTCTCTAAGGAGCTGTTCTTTTGAGTGGGGGGAGTGTTGGGGTTTCTTTTTCTCTCCCTTTCCAAAGGGGAGTGGGAGGGGTGTTTATAGGGGGGGAGAGGGGGGTGAGGATTTTTTTCCTTCACAGGGTTGATTCTTGGATGGCAAGCGGGGACTATGTTCTGGTTGTTTATGAGGGCAGGGGGGTTGGAGGCACAGCTCATCAAAATAAGCTAAATTACTAAAGAAATAAACTTTGCCTTTTTTAAGGGGAGATTTTTTAAGAAATTAAATGCAATTCATGTTCAAGGTTAATTTCATGTATTGTCTTTTCTAGTTTAAGAAAGGGATGTTTAGGTAATCACAATTAAAATCCAAAAAATAATAATAATAATTCTACAGCAAACTCATTTTAAAGCAAAGGTGTTTTGACATTGGCATGAAATGTTGTCATCTTTTTTAAAAAATTATTATATTCAAGTTAAACAAAGATGGAAACCATCCTCTCCCTCATTTATATTTTTACAACTATGATGGTGGTCCCACAAAGCTTAATTCTGATAATATTAAGGGTGAGGTGATAATGCCTTGGCATGGTAGCAAAAGTATTGTAACATACATCAAATCAAGCTACGCATTTATATCCACAAATATACATTCATTTAATTGAATCATATAATAATGGAGACATTTACATCACATCTTCTTCTTCTAAGATATTGTTTTTAAAAAAAAATTCTTGAGCAAAGCTGAGTCTCATGGTGGAGCCACTTTTTCTTTCTTATTGTTGTAGAGGAGATTTAGGAGATTTCTTTGTACGACCTTTGTGTTTGTTTCAAACCAAAAACCAAAGGATGCTACTTACACATGAAAAAATGATCAGTGAGTTGAGTTGTTTCATTGGTAGGTGATTTTTTTTTTTTTCCATGCTCATTGCTGAGAAGATGTTCTTGCTGACTCTTTGCTTTTGTTTCAATGCCAAGAAATAGAATTGCTAGTTTGTGCACATGAGTAGTGATCAGGGACTAAATGGATTGGTTCTATAAATTAACTACAATATTTTTTCTAGATAACAAAGGTTTTGTGTCTAATTTTTGCATATCAATTACAACAACTTTTGCCTTATGTACAAACTTCATTTAGGTAAAAATATGGTAAGACGTTGACAAAAAAGGGTTAGGAAAATGTTATTAAAAGCATCCAACAAATAACTGTTGTTAAATGTGCTTCATCAACATTCACTAACTATAGTTACATACTTCTTCCAGGTCTTTTCCTGTAGCATTGAACTCACGTTTTGCAATACTGAGTGAACAGAGTGATATGAATAATTTATTGAAAACTTTCTAATATTGTTGTCACAAATTAACCAACATATTATAACTCTTTTGTAATTCCTTTTTTCCAGCAAATCAATAATTCCAATACATTGATTGGAAAAGGAAAGACACATGGCTTCCACACTAATTAAAGCTATTTTGTCAAGTTTGCCTGACAATCTTTGATTGTCTCTAAGATTGAAAAAAATAATCTACTATGCATGGTTATTGTACATATTTTATGCTTTTTTGTTAGACTCATAATTACCAATATGTGTATGGCATTTTCCCAAAGCAAGGATTACCAATCAATTCAAATTTTCAGTTTACTAGTATTAATAGGTTAGATCCACATATTTCAATTTACTTCCCTTGTAAATTCCCTTGTCTTTTAAGCTAACATTTTCAAAAGAGTTTAAAAATTATCCTTTCCTTATCTCACATATTTATGCAATTAAATGAATTAAGTTATGTATTTGTTCACAATTGTCACACTTGGATATGCATTTTGCAAGGTGAGTTTTCTCAACATATCAAGCTTTCAATGCACCCTTGCGATAGGAAAATGCATTGTACTTACATTTTTATCCAATTATTTCATAGAGGTGCAGGCTTAACACCTGAACATATGTCTCTTATATCAAAATATTTGACATACTTCCATAGATATGCACTACTTAATTTACATATCCACGTCTTTCTTTGCAATGATAGAAATGCAACAACACAAGTGGTTTCTCCATAAAATTTCTAATGCATGAGGGGTATAGTATTCACAAATTTAAAACATATTTGGCAAAAAAAATTCACTATTTTTAAAACGTAAAACACCATTCATTTTGTCTCCTGGATGATCTTTATATCCTATGTTTTTAAAGTGCTATTAACATTTGTATCCAATGATACAATCTAAAGTTGAATGTGCAAAGGAAACACGTTTTGAAAATTTCCATTTGGATGTTTTTGAAAAAATTGTCAACACAAATGAATTGATGAAAGAACTTGTCCACAAGGAGTTGTTGATTTTTAAATGCTACTAAGTGGGTTCTAAGGAAATCGTGTCCTTTTCAATGGTGGGGAAAAATGTGAAGTCATGTTTTTTAATATTGAGTTTTTGACTTGGCAAATCTTAAGCATTGTAAGATTGTCAATTGAAATTGAAAGGATTTTTTTTTAACCATCATACTTATAAACCTAAAGAGATGTCATTTACAATTAGATAATTCTTTTACTTGATTTTTGTTAACAAAAATTGGCCAATTGATCTTAGAAATGGTTGTAAACCACATTTTAATTTCGTGAAATTAATTGAAAAAAATTTAAGTTTTGAAAAATAATTACAAAAGTTTGAAATTTCATTTAAATGGGATGAAATTGTGAACACATAAAACACTAGAAGTTTTTTTTTCATTTAAATGGGATGAAATTGTGAACACATAAAATGCTAGAAGATTTTTTTTCATTTAAATGGGATGAAATTGTGAACACATAAAATGCTAGAAGATTTTTTTTCATTTTCCCATATTTTTGTGTAATTTTTATTTAATTTAATAAATATTACAAGTTTGAAATAAAATAACTTTTCAAAACTACTATGTGAAAACTACCTTTGAATATTGGCAAATTTGTAATGTGTAAGATTCAACACTTTGAAATTTAAATGAAAATGTTTTTTTGAATTTTTTGAAACCCTACCCAAATTTCTTGAAATTCAAAAACTAGGACAAGTCTTGTAAACTTTTTTTAAACCTGACCCAACAAGTCTTTAAAAAATTTGAAACCCACACAAGACTGGTTTAGATTACGAATGAAGATTAAAAAATATTGAGGACAATAATGGGAAATATTGAACACTTTTGGTTTGTGGTCTGGGTTCATATTACTAATAAAATATTGTTTCTTTGAACACCAATTAATTCATGTGTAAAGCAATTAAGGCCAAAAAGTATGAACCAAGGTTTCAATCTCTCATGCATTTTCTTTCATTCTATCTTGGTATTATTCTTTTTTTCACCTTTTCATTTCCTAAGTTCAAACCTTGAAAATTGGAGGACCATGGATGAACATAAACACAACATTCTTATAGCATTTGTGTTTTTCATGATGATTTGGCATATTAATAGTGTAGGTGTACAACTATAATACCTTGCATTTCATCAACATTATAATCCAATGATGATGGTGATTGCCTTCGTTACATAAGCAAATGTCGCATAAAAAGAAAAACTTGTATGGATGTACATGGAAGAACAAGTGGAGAGACAGTTTTGGGTAGTTATTTTGTGAAAATGTTTAAACATCAAATGAAATTAATTCCATTAACTTTTTGTTATTCAAACTAATGTGGCCTTTGCCATAGGCCCTAATGTGAACCCATTACAAAATAGGAAAACTCAACATGTAAACATTGTTTTGCAATGTATGTATCAATTATTTGAATAGCTAAACATTAAAGGAAATCATTCTTGAATTGAATGGTAAGCTTTCAAGTGTTACCATGTTTTCAACTGTTTTTCTTTGAATTGCGTTTTGCGCCCTAATCTTTTGTTGATTAATGACCCAAATCCCACCATCCACACCCAGTATTTTAACACTAAAAAAATTACCCATCTTACTATTAGAGTCCATGCACTAAGACTAATTACTAGTTTACCTTGAAAATTGTAGACTAAGAAAAGTCTATTCCCATACCACCACCATTTGACAAAAGGCAAATTTTGTCTGCTGGTTCAACTCAATGTCTAAACATGCTAAGTGTCCTCATATTGACTTTAATTCAACTATAGTAAATGTAATTTTACTTAAGTAACCTACCCTTTCATGTAGGTCGACCCTATCTAAGCCATTATAGTTCGCCTTTTGTTTTTTTTCTTTTCCCCTACTAACATTTCATTATACCCGTTTATGGGCGCACCTTCATATAAAGAAATATTGTTTTACCATACCCCATTAATAGCACTTAATTTATGTCGATTTCGAAGATTGTATTACACTTTAAAGAACCCATGTAATTTCAACATGTCCAATATATAGGAGCAATTTCGTCCATAGTTCAAGTCTGTAAAAATCCAATTGAGCCCAAAAGCTCATCCCAATCATCTTTGACAAGGCTTTTATACATTTGTTTACATTGTCCCCTTTTCACTTGAATTAGTTTTTAGCCTTGAAGTACGTTGTTCCCAACACTCCATACTAAGTCTTTTCAATAAAGGAATATTTATGCAAAGTCAAGCAAAAACAATGTATGCAACAAAAAAAAATCTTTATTACTTACTGCAAAAAAAAGATTTTTTTTTTTGTTGCACTCTCTTCGTACTCGCAAAGCTAACCTTTATTCTATTGACAACCAACATGATTTGTTTATGCCTATTAAAGAACCTTCAAACATTAATTTACGAAAAATTATGCAAGAAATGTGAAATAACTTATATATGGAGTGAGGGTGACTTGTGAAAATACATCAGTTTCTTATTCATGTTATTCCTTGCAAAACCTAGTTTTTTGGAGTTTATTGGTTTTTCAAAAGGAGAAATCATTTGAAATCAACATTTGCCACATTTTGAATCCAAATCTTACCAAATAAATTCCATTAAACCATGTTCATCAAGATCTTTCCAACAACACCAAATTTCACATTCCAATTCCTCTAAAAGTTTTAGCTACAATTTAATTTAATTTTAGTGAAGAAATCTTCAATATTCAACTTTTGCACTACAAGTCTAAACATCATGGAACCAAGCCCATGTAGCCCTCTTCATCAAAAGCTTTCCAAAGATTCCAAGAACACAACCTAAAGCATCCTAGTTTGGTGGATCTCATAGCTACAAATATAAAAAAAACAAATTACTTTCCTTCATAGATAAATATGGTTACCATATTTGTTTTATTAAGTAGTGTGCATTCACAACAAAATGATCCACATCTAGGTTCCAACTCCTTACTCCTTTAATTAAAAGGAATTAGCCATTCAAAATGACAACAAGAACAACAAAATTATATTTCATAATTTTCTTCTCAAAAAACAATGAGTTTTCACATGTGTCAATAGAAAGAAGGAGTTCAAAAGGGGCTTGAAAAGCCCATTCCATTTGTTCATTACAAGGATCATGGTAGAATGCAACAAGAAAGGAGATGCCATAAAGATAATATCATTGGATTAGGGTAGATAAATTGTGGGAGTAATGTGTTAAAATTGTTGAAAGAAATTAATCATGGCTACAGTTTTAGAAGTAGTTGTTTTTCAAATCTACAATGGGATCCAATTTAAGTCCAAATTCCTTTGTTCAGTTTTCATTCCCAATTGCCAGGAATGGTGTATAAATAATTTTTTCGACAATTGGTTTTATTTTAACACACCAACTAACAAGTCAAAATTTAGATTTATTTACACCTTCACTCTTATATCCACACTTGATAAATCAATTTGTTGCATATTATAGTCCTTTGTTAAAGGTCTTAAAGTTTAATAGATTCTATTACGAAGGTTTGGATAACAGAGCTAAAATGGAAGCGCAAATATACCTTGGGAAGGTTGACACCATAACTTTTAGTTCAAATATGAATTCTTAGAACCTTCAAATTTGAAGGGTCGGTATTTTATAGACTAATTTGCAAACTACACCAATAAACCTCACAATCTAATCTTGTGTTTTATCATGGTAAAACAAGTATTTTCAACTAGTCTTTATGACTAAATTTTAGTCACAAGTGACATTTGCGATTAAAATCTCTTTAGTTGCCTTGGACAACTTGCATGCGATATTAATCACAAATAATGAAGGGTATAAAATGAAAAAAAAAAAAAAAAACAAATTCATCCTTTGATTCCATTGTATACATATTGTCACATGCGATTAAAATGTAATTATTTTTATCACAATTGAGGGAAAATGATGTGTTCCTATGTGTCTCAATATTTAATTATTTAAAATATAAATATTATTATTATTTTGAAATAATCTAAGATGTTTAATTCAAATGTTTGGATGATTTTATATTATAACATGTGGCCTAATGTAAATATGCCATGTGGCACTTTTAAATTAATTTAATAAAAATATTAATATTAAGTTGGTTGGTACTTAAGTTGGTACATAAGTAGGTGCCTACAAACTTAGGTCACATATTTACCTACTTAGGTAAAAGGTAAATAGGTAGGTACTTAGGTAGGTACTTAGGTAGGTAAGTACATAGGTTGACCTAGGTGGGTAGGTCACATTAAGTATCTACCTAGTTAGGTAAATAAATAGGTTGGAGAGGTAAATATTTTAAAATTGTGCATAATTTGTTTTTTAGTTTTGGGTTAGGCCTTTTCATTGGCTCATCCCATGTGCACAAATGTTTTAATGTGAAATTGGATAAACACAACCTTTGTTTATATAGTGTTCAAAATATGATTGGAAAATAAACAATATAGAATAAGTTTTAAAGTTGCAACCTCCTCAAAAACAAAGTTCTAACTCCAAAACTTTTTTTTATATTTTTTTTCTAAACAATTCAAGTGGTTCATTAGGTAATCAAAAAATCGTTTACATACATTTCAATAATAAACTACAAACTACAAATATTAAATATTAAATATCAATTACTTAAATAACTAATAACTTTTTAATATTTTCAAATTAACTATCTAATTACTCACAAGTTGTTAAAACAAAACTCATTAATAATTAAATAACTGAAATATTAAAAAAAAAAATATTCCTTTTTAAAATCTCGTCGAATTATAAATAATATAATTAATGTAAAACTAATTTAATTAATTTAATTTAAAAACTAAATATTTTAAATATTTATTTTCAAATTATAAATAATGAATTAAACATTTTTATTAGAAAAAAAATTCTTGGACAAATTTTTAAAGAAAATAATATTAAATTAATTACACTCATAAGTATAAAATTACATTTATTGTTGTAAGAACTTTTATAGGTCAACTAATTTTTTATCTATTGGTAATTACTAACAATAATTACAATAGTTCGTTAAACATAACATTAATTTTTATAATTATTGTAAAATAACTATAAAAATATTTATCATAGATGATTAATTTAAAATATTAAATATTAAATATAAATATTGTATAATAATTCCTGAAAGTAAATTCATTAAAATAATTATTTTAACTACATTACAATTTTTCAAAACTTTAATTCAGATTTCATGTTGTAAACCACAGATTATGAACTTATGTTCAATTGGGAAACAATTATGCAGATACTAATTAATTCTTATCTGAAGTAATTATAATGATTTTAAAGTAATGTATCATTAATCACATTAATTAATTTCATTTACTATAAGAATATAAATCATAGAATATAAATAATAGAATATAAAAATATATGTCATAAAAATAATTATTTAGCATGACTTCTAACTAATAAAAATAATCAGTTATAATTATTTATAAAATTGATTTATTATGGATAACACTAGTAGAAAAAACCCTTAAAACTCAATCAATAATTCTTTGAATTAAAATATGAATTATCGATTCCAAATAGTAATTCAAAATTCAAATATCAATTTTTCAATCACACTACTTTTTTGAATTTAAGTTTAAAAATTCAGAATTGACATGTGAATTTTTCAGATTCAAATAACAATATTCAAAATTGAAATGTCCATTTTTAACCTCAATCAATCATTTTCAGAACTGAAGTAAAAATTTTGAAAATCTCAAATGATAAATTCAAATTCAAATTTCAAGGCTGAAATCAAATTATTATTTAAAATTTAAATTAAAAAATTTCAGAGTTGAAATATAAAATTTCTTATTCAAATATTTTTTTTGAAATTCAAATAATGTTTGAAATTTTTCAAATAACAATTTTAATATTCAAATATCAAATTTCAATTCAAATAGGTTTTTTAAAAACTAGAATAACAGTTTTGATAATTGAAACATAATTTTTCAGATCAATTGTTTTTTAAATTTAAAGATGAAAATTAAATAAAATTAAATAACAGAATTGAAATATCAATTTTCAGAGTTAAATAATGTTTATTTAAATTAAAATCATAATAAAATATTTTCAATAAATATTTTTGAAATTAAAATTTTAAACTTAAACATATATTTTTGAAAATGACTAACAATTTTAAAAATTCATATTTGAAATTTGAAATTCAAATTATTTTTTCTTAATTGAAATAACGAATTTTCAAATTTGGATAATAAATTTCAAAGTTCAAATATTAATTTTGAGATTCATTATACGAATTATATATATATATGCATATTTAATGTAAACACACACACACACACACAATATTATAATTTAGTTTTAGTACATACATAAAAATACACCCCTATGTCATAGTAAAATACCTATAGGATGTGATTAACTTGGTGATTAATCGGACATATCAACCTACCAATGGATGAAAATAGACTTAAAATCCATTCAATCAATAGGATGAAGTTTCTAATAGTTGCATCATAGTTGTGAGAATGACAAAAATAGTTGAAATTTGGTCTTGTAGTTATAAATACTCCCAAAATTTAATTACAAATGATTATAAGTTGCTCGTAGTCACAAACGGAATGGTGACATTTTGCTTGATTTCTATTAATGTATACATTTTCAAATTGAAATAAAACCTAATTCAACATCATACATTTGTACAAGTTAATTACATAATGTTAGTGAAAATAAATGACCTTTATATCAAATCCCAAATAAAATTTCTAGAAACAAAATCATTCCATCAATTTAAAAATTCATACAATTAAAAAAAAAAATTATTTCACTACGTCTTATTTTTGCTCAAATTTATAAACTCCAATGGTATAAGTTGTATAAAGTGCATGGTAATGTTATTAATGTCCTTGTAAATGTGGATCAAATTCAATAATACCACATTTATCACATGATGGTACAACAATAGTTGTGTTTTTTAAACGACATTTTGAATACAAATCATTTTATATGTCAATAAATGTTTATGCAAATATGATGGTCACTTTATGTGATTTAATTAAAACATCATTATACAAAGATTTGAATGTTACCATTCATTGTCAATGGGCAAGTTTATTTGCTTTGCATATGAGTTTAGAATCTCAAATTCCTACTTATAATAATGCATCGTTTGATAATTTTAATTTTGATAATGAAGAAATAGATTATACATCAACAGATTCAATGATACATAATTTTTAAAATATTCCAAAAATAATGGATTATGAAAATACTAATTATTATATTACCCCAAGTTAAAATTTTCACCCTTTAAGTTTATTTAAAGATAAATATTCAAAAGAATAAAAATTTTCAACATTGTTTTAATGGCAACTTTGACAATTTTCTAAAAGTTTTTCATATCAACAAATAGCTCAATGGGAATTACTTCATAAATCTTTAAAAAATTCAACAAATTTTTTAACCTTTTTTAAAAATTGTTAAAGTTTTCCATCCAAAAAGTCATAGGTTTAGTTCAGTGCGAATATGAAAAAGGAAAACTATGTGATAAAATTTTTAAAACTTATTAATTACAAGATAAACCAAATTTAAATAATATATTTAGGTTATCGTGATTTGGAAGGTTTGCATAATTCACTTGAATATTTTAAAAGCTTATGGAACAATTTATTTGCAATGATTTGACAAATTGGTCTTCCAACGTTCTTTGTCACTTTTACATCTATTAAAAGATTATGGGATGTTTTCATTAAAGCTTTACGCGTATTACATGCTTCAAGATTAAATCTCTTAAATAAAATAGAAGACCTCTAATCTATTTATATAATAAAATTAATTCAAATTGACCCAATCACATGTGTAAGATATTATGATCATATAGAATTTTGTTTATGCAAACTTGTCACAAAAGATCATGATCTTTTTTCTAATTATTTTTATTTGTTACAAAATATCATGATTTTTTTCCTAATATATTCCTGATTTTTTTTCGTCATTGAATTTAAAAATTGTGGGAGTGAACATGACCATGGACTTTTATGAATAAAAAATGCACATATGTGTGGAGTGCACACAAATGAAAAAATTGAACAATTTGTAAACGTGTATATTTCTTATGATGTATCATTATTACTAAACCCATTACAAAATGCACAACAACATCAACACACATATACATGTAAGAAAAAATCATGTTGTTTGTAAATTTCATTACCCATTGCCTCCCATGTGTAAAACAAAAATCTTAGAACATTTTTAAATAAATGGAAATCATCCATTTTCATAACAATACCTCTAAACAAAAACAAACAAAATATTTCAATCTTTAAAATATTTTTTAAAAAATGATGATATATCAATTTTGAAAGTACATATATATTAACAAAGAAAAGTAAATTAACAAAGCCACATAATTTTTAAAAACAAAAGCCTAAAAACATAAAAACAAGTGCATTGAGTATATGTGCATCATTTGTGATTTAGAAATATAAATATTCAATTTATTTTGGACCCATATGTAACTACAATATATTGCACATCATATATGATAAAAATAGATAAATCAATAACATCATAACTACATTCTATCATTAAAAAATGCATCACAAATAGTATAGATATAAATACAAAAATTCAAAAATTAAATAATGTTTTGTCATTTTTCATTGCTTATGTCATATGTAATCATACAAGCCTGGACATGGATGCCATGTTTTGAACTAGTGCGAGTTACTTCACAACGAAAGAACCTTTAGTTTTGGTTATTTCAAATGTTTCAAAGAATTAGAAATTTTCATGAAAAAACTTGCAAAGACCCAACACTTAGATCATTTTTTTCATAGTTCAAAAATCATATTTATATATGAGACCAATAATTTCCAAAAAATTTCAAAAAAATTTCTCATCATAGTGCAAAAATAATCAAAAAAGAAAATTGATGGGGACAATTTTTATTTCAAATCTATGAGGTAAGTGAATTGGCGATCATCCGCAAGAGGATTGACCTACATATCAAAGAGC
>Ga0116231_10007413_pt1 | contig 20098 bp, 18 predicted proteins | sample S1TSphgellanicum_2_FD_89695 | JGI IMG/M metagenome (GOLD analysis project Ga0116231, IMG submission 89695) | Host-associated microbial communities from peat moss isolated from Minnesota, USA - S1T2_Fd - Sphagnum magellanicum MG | ecosystem: Host-associated > Plants > Peat moss > Unclassified...
AGTGCCAGTCTCACACCTGTTCAGGGACCATCAACAGTAGTATGTATGATAGTGACTTAACTACCACAACTTCCCCACTGACTTCATCAGCTCCCTACAGTGGGTAAAGGCTGGTGACAAGCACCAACCTATGAACTGAGTTTCTGCTGCAATTCTGGAAGCAACAGGAAGACTCAGCCATCAGCCATACTACTAGCTAGCAACAGACCACAACAACAATGACAAGACAAAGAAACAAAGAAAGACAGAAAGGGAAAAGAAAAACTAAAGGAAATGACAAACAGGGAAAGACTATGAACATAAGTTCCGACAAATGGCTCAATACAGCAACTCTGATGAGTTGTTAAAGTAAGTCTTGGCAGCAGAATGGCCTGCACTTTCCACATCCAGCTGCATGACAAAATTTTCTGGGTCTCTTATTGTCAGAAAATAGTTTCAATCCTGAGGAGCTCTCCGATACTCACATCCAATGAAGATAATTTTGCCTCTCCAATGGGGACATTTGATTGCAGATTTGAAATGGGGAAAACTTGTGGGCAAATGCGATTCAGACGTGCTAACACCCTTGCACTCGACTGCAAGATTGGTGATGCCATATTCAGCCTGCAGTATAAGGGAAAATCATCACACCTTCTCAAATGCTCATGCACTGAAGAGGGGAACTGACACACTAGCAGCATCAAGGGAGACAATCACAAATGAAATGCTGAGAAAGAGCTACAAAAGCTTCTTACAAGTCATGTCCAGCCAGCACATGTTGGGCCCCTTCAAATTGCAACATCCATTTCTGGTACCGAGCATCACTGGTTACAGAAGCAGGGCTAATATGCACCATGAGTGTGACCTGCTTCAAAGGGCTTCCTGTGTCTGGATGCTTCTCTTGCAGACAACATAAATCTGGGGCAGATAATAAGGCTGGGATGTAAGAGAGCGCAGGGCAATCAACCAGAATGAATATGGGACCTGGAGATGAAGGGTCCATGACATCACTTGGATGAACCTGCAAGCCACAAGAAGAAATCACATTTCAATCAACCACATGCACTGTGATTTCAAGAAGGGTCCACGATGATAAATGAGAGAGTGCTCTACTCAAAGTGCACAGGGTAGCTGCTTACGCACCATAGTTTTGCCATCACTCCCCATCACAGACTTGCCAGCCTGGAGAAGACCATAGTGAGGGCCTGGTCGATTGAAAAATGCTTCTGCTTTTGAAGGATCAAACTTGCCTTTAACCTCTGGAAGCTCACAGACATATACAACTGAGAGCTCATCATCTATCAAGGTTTCCTCAGTGCCTAATTGTAGCTGCTCAACACGGGGCCGTTTTGCACCTGCCAAGGGACACAACAACAGCATCTTGTATGTGAGCAGATCAAACTGATTATACCAACATGTTCATGATCTTCACATGCTGGAGTGTTCTCAAACACCTTCATACAGACATTGATAATCAAATATGCTATTGAAATCAATGTCAGCACAAAACACAGGTGTCAACAATATGAAAAATATAATGAAAATTATGTAACAAATTGGCTAGAAGTTTTTTCACTATGAAAACAACCTCATCGTGCAGTGTCCAGAAACTGAAAGATCCAAAAACTCTAATAGTGATGTTGAGACATCTATTTACCTCTTTTGTCCTGACTTCCTATTGTCCCCTTGACCTCTGAACTTTCAGGCCACAATAAGACGGCTGAAATTTTCACAACATCGTCCTCTAATAAAACTGTGGCAAATTTCTGTGGTTGGCTTGCAGAGCCTTGAGACACAGTGGGGCCAAAGCTGTGAGTGTGCACCACTGAGGCATTAGGCACAAATGTGCGCATGGCATTCACAAGGTACTGTAGATCAGAAGTTCCCCAAATGTTAACCTGCATGTGCACAATAGCTTCAGTATTTGAAGAACAGCATGTCTTCATAATTATCAAAACTTTCTCAGAACTTTTGAATTTAAGTCAACCTGAATAGAATTGAGAGATAACCTGATCCTAAAATATGGTTACAGAGTTCCAGATCCAACAACATATCAGCAAAAGGACAACAAGGAACCCTGACACACAAAAACATAGAAAAGAAACAGGACCAGTTTGAACAATGAAGAAAGTTGCATGCATGTTCAATGACCTTCAACAGCAACATGTATGATAGTAACCAGCTACCATACTATCCACACTTCCTTCATATGCTCCCAGCAGTGGGGGGAAACTATGAAGAATAGCCTTTCTCAGACGAGAGGATACAAAGCACAACTGTCATAAGCCAAAGTTATTGGTCTTCAGTTATAATGGGGAAAGCATATCTCTTGACTCAATCGATTTTGAACCATACCCACATGCACCTTGCCTTAGAGCCTTCAATTCCAATACCAGTAATACCCATTTCATAAGGTGCATGACTGAGAAGTAAATCCTGGGTCTTCCCACATATAAAGAAAAAAAAAGTTCAAAAGAAAAGAAAAGTGGACTACTTACTGCCATTCCCACTTCTCCAATGTTCGCCAATGTGAGAAGGAGACCTGCCAAAATGTAAAACTCAGTTAAATGCAGCATTAGTACACATACAGCAAATAGCCTGCAGAGGTATCTGAAGATTGCAAGCTGAAATTTAAAAGAGACAGTGGTATAGCATTTATTGCCAACAGCCTGATGTTGAGGCTTCTTGCAAGTCCTACCGGTGTGGTAGAGCACAACACAATCCAAGCTACTCACAAGAATAGATAGAAGAAACACAGGAAGTAATGTACCAGGAAGGCCACCACCAGTTTCTGAGGACACACGAGTCAGAAATATGTGATTTATCTGAACAGAAAGCAGGCGATTGCTGGGTTAGATTTTGCAAAAACTAGATCAGGAATTCTCTAGCATGAGATCATCTCCATATTCCAAGTGAAATTGAACATACAACCAACTGAGTTACCCATCATGATCAACAAGACCCTTTCCTGACTGCTTACAGGTCAGTGCTCCCAGGCTTCAAAACATTCATAAATTACAACCTTATTGCAAATTATAGCCCAGTGTAAAGGAGCATGTAGTGACTAGTCCTGAAGAGCATGACACAACACAGAAATGAGGGGAAGGCCCACCCTCCATTAGAAAACTGGGCGAGGATGCATGCATGCCTTGGATAGCTTGATCTTGTGCTCAATGCAGAACCGTTGCAAGCCCTGCTTTTCCCAAAACACAACATCAACATTGACCCATGTGTACCCATAGCTATCATAGTACTACAGAGAAATCTCCACAACAGTACAATTTGAAAGGAAAAATGACAAAATGGGTGCCAGTCATAACCTTATGAGAGCTGGCTGCTCAAAAAGTGTCAGACCTTCCATCACAAAAAATAGCAGTGACAAAGCTGGCCCACTGAATTCATCATCAAATGCTTTTGACAAAAGATAATTGCTGCAGTATGCAGGGTAAAGAAGTTGACCTCTCCGGCATTGAAGATGAAGCGCCTCTGATCAAAGAACAACAACACAGATGGTGCTGTGTCACCTGTGTCCATTCCAGTGCCAAGAATCTGTCACAATGTACATTTTCCAAATGGGAGTGTCAGATCCCACTTCTCTGTACGGGTCAGTAGAACCACAAAGAGAAAGACACAGACACATAGAGAGATTTGGAAATGTCAACTGCAAGCAAGAAATCCTTTCCATATTGTTCCTGGTATTGAAGACTGGAAACAGAAGCATGGGAAGGTGGAGCTGTTGCAAACAACATATCTGAGAGCTCTGAGAGAGAGAGAGAGAGAGAGAGAGAGAGAGAGAAAGAGAGTTCTCTAAATCTTACTGCACATAAAACCATTGAACAAAGCAAGCATGAAAGAACCTAAAGACATGCTTGCCTGCACAAAGCTCAAAGTACTATTTGCATGTGTGCTTGTTGTCCGCAATGCCAACTGCCTGGGCTGTGCACTCAGTTCTTTCTTCTTCACCATATCTGAAGAAGTTGCTGCTGCTGCTGCTTCTTCTTCCTCTTCCACAACAGGCCGTGTTGGTGTCTTGGTGTGCAGGCGACGTGCAACCTGGCCATGGCCATGGCAACAACAAACATTCAACAACATCTATCCAACGCCGAGTCCCATAGTGGGAGTCCATGCCAAAGCTTTTCCAGTGATGCAAATCGAGTGAAATATAAATGGGCAAAGCTCTCACAAAACCCTAACGCACCTTCTTCACGCTCAGGTCCCGCGAGATGCTGCTGCCACTCTGCAGTCTAGTCCTCGTCTGCTGCTGGCACAGAATGCGATTGAGCGCACAACTTCTTCCCGCTAGAAAAAACGACGACGACGATGAAGACGACGACGACAAGGCCTGCAGGTGTTTCGTGTTCAGAAACAGTGCAGCAGAGCTCGAATTGAAGGCCATGCAAGAACGAAATGCAAACGGCAAGCTCAGGAAACGAGCTCGAGACACAGAAAAATGCCGATGTAGCAGTAACGGCCTATGGAAAGATGCGGCCGCCGTCATGAGCGAGCATTCGAAGACGAAAAAGAAGAGACGAAGAGGAGGGTTTCGGGAGGGAGGGTTTCAAGGGTTTCAACTCTCTCACTCTCTCTATCCTCCAAACCCTAAGTGTGTTTTTTGGGGTTTGTTGATGAAGGAAGCTCTGTCTCTCTGTCTCTTCAGGGCGGAAGGAGCAAGCAAGTAGCATTTGATTTGTTCCGGATGTTGAGGGACTTGCTGAATGTTCTGTTGCAGCAATAATAATAAAGACCTGATAATGGGCAAAACAAAACTCTGCTGTTGTTTTGCTGCAGACATGCACTGAGGAATTCAACTGCAGCCAGCCAGTGAGGTTGAGAACCCAGCAAAACCCTACAACACTTACTTTCTTTTGCATACAAATTTCCTTTCCATAATGACAAAACCCCAACTTGTTCTTCTTCTGATAATCCACAACTGGTTCTTCTTTATTCTTTGCTTGAAACAAAAATTCATTCTAAAGTGGTTTTTATGATGATCCACAGCAGGTTCTTCGTTCTTTGCTTGAAACAAAAAATTATTCTAGCCTTGTTTCTTATATTTTGGTTATCGATACTCAAAGGGTGGGTCTTGCTAACTGGCATGGAATTGATTTTCCACTTGTGACAGAAACTAGCAATTCATGACCAGAAAGGGAAAATTTTCTACTTGATGCAATTTTGCATGCGTTTTATGTGTTTTGTTTGAATGAGCTGAATGCGCATCATCCCAAAAAGAAACTTAGGTCCATGCCCACAACATTTCTCTTGATTTCAAATAGACATTCTTGCAAGGAATGAGATGATCCACGGTTCCTCTTGATCACATTACACATGCTTGCAAGTATTGTGATGATCCAAGGTTCCTCTTGATTTCAAGAGGACATGATTGCAGGAAATGTGATGATCCAAGGTATGATTTCAATCAGAGATGCTTGTGAGAAATGTGATGATCCAATCACATTGTGATCGTGTTGTAATGTCTAAAGCTTTTCAGCATGATGAGAATGCAACTGCAAAACCATTTTGACTATTTCAATGCTGTTTTGTTGCAATTGATTTGTCCTACAAAAGATGCTGCAACAAAGCTGCCTATTTGTGCAACACCAAGGTGTGGAAATGTTTTCTGTCACTCGGATTTCAAAATCATTACAAAATAAATGGTACAATTTTTTTGGTTTTTCTCTCAGAGCAGCAACTAATAACTGTACAAGAGCTACACTTTCTTGCACCCCCATCATCTTCTCCAACTAAATTTTCCTTCAGAATCAAAAACACAAGAAGAAGAAGAAGAAGAAAAAACCTGCAAACTACATTTGATTTCTGTACCTGTAACAAAACTCAAGAACTCATCTCAGAGCTCTAAAAATGCTCACAACTTCTTTTACTTCTTGGGTTGGTTGATGAAGCTCTCCAACAGATTCAACATGTTATTTTCAATCTGTAAAAAATCTGTTGAATAACTTGGAAAGAGAAATGATGATATCTAAGACTGTTCAAACCTGAAAGGCAACAGCAGCAGAGGCGGCGGCAGCAGTGGTGGCAATTCTGGATCAACGCCCATTTGAATCCCCAATAGTATCTGAGCAGTAGAAGTCAGAAGGGTCTCGTAACTTGTGGAGGAGATCAAAAAGCCCATAAAAACTCTACTAATTCCTTGTGATGTATAGCTGCTGTTTGATCCAAGCTCGTGCACCACCAAAAAAACTGTGGAATTGAAACTGGGTATGTTGGAAAGGGAAGAAGAGAACGATGCGGAAGAAGGAGGACAAGCCTGAAGAAGAGAAAAACATGGAAGAAGGACCATGTTGATGGAGATCAAAACTGGTGGCGGTTGCAAGGTAGTACCGAGCTGCTTTCTCAACCAGTGGGTGCTTCATGTGGACATTGTGGATGTCTTGGAAGGATTGTGTTCGTGAAGAAAGACAGTGACGTGCTGGTGATGATTGTTGGCCACGAACCAGCTCAGGAGTTGGCAACTTTGCACCCATGACATCAGCCAAGGAGATATATGAATGGGTAGGGGTGGTGGTAGTAGTGGTGGTGTTGTGATTTGTATGATCCTCAAGCTCGGTGTCTCTTCTTCTCAGTTGCAACTGGATGTGACTGTAGGACCTTGATAACTTCCGAATTGTCATTGCATTTGATTTCACCACTGTTTTTGTTTTTGTTGTTGCCATCTAAGTTTTGTACTTTTGCTGGTTCAGCTGCTGCTGCTGCTGCTACAGACTTTGTGCATCCAGCAAAGTCTTAAACTTGTATTGAATTTTTGCTTCTTTTCCTTTCTGTTGTTTCTTTCTTTCTTGCAGCAGGTTTTTGTTTCTAAAAGTCCCCTGTAAAATGAGCTCCCCTTGTTCTAACTTGTCAATTGTGGCTCTTTCTTTTGTGCTTCCTCTTGTGAATCCTTTCCTTCAATGGGTTGCTGCAAAAGCCAAAATGAACCTGAAAGAAAAATACACATCAAAAACAAGAATCAATTCCAAGAAGCTCAAAAGAGAGCACCCATCACCCAGAAATTACTCAGCGAATTACAGCTCCTGGGCAACTGGAAATCCTCAACACAAGCTATGCAAAAGTAGGCATAAACCAAACCACGTGAGAGAAGAAGAGAGGCTTCAAGATGGGCATTCATACATACCCTGAGAAATCGTCCGTTTGTGGTTTGTTTCTTGCCTTCTTCAAATTACCCACCAGAGACAAAATTTTCTCGTCCAAATTCCACACCACATTCCCAAACCTCCTCCAACAACAAAAACAAGAGAAGAAGAAACCCACCACCAAAAACAAAACGAAAAAAAATCTCACAAAACACCCAAACACAGTTCAACCACCGAGCCCCCTCCCTTTCCTTCTTCTTCAAATCTACTACCACCCAACTACAAAACCCAAAACCCGATCTTGATGCTTCCTAACAACAACTACAACAACCAAAAATCTGAGCTTGATGCTTCCTAACAACAACAACAAAGACACAAACTGATGGATCCAATTCCCAGTGATGCTGATGATACTTCAAAGCTCCACAAAACCCAAGTTCACAACACAACACAACACAAAACAAAATTTGATGATGCTAGATCTCTCTCTCTCTCAAATCTCTCTTTCTTTCAGGGACTAAAGCTTTTTTTTTTTGGGTTTCCCTTAATGAAGGGGGAGAACAAGTTTTTGGATTCCTGGGAGTTTCTTCTCTCTCCTCTTGCCACAACTCTTTCTTCTACCTCCTATCTATCTGACTGTAGAAGAAGTAAAAGGCTGATTCTTATTTATCTACCATCTATCTGCAACAAGCAAAGCAAGCAAAGCCAGCAGGAGCCAGGAGGCCATTTACTTTTACTTACTCACAACACACACAACACGCATAAGTTTATTCTTTCTTTATTGGTCTTGCCTACCAAGGCAAGGATGTTGTGTTTAGATTCATGATAGAGTATAGTAGCTTAAGGGAATTTTTTATAGGCCCCTAGGTACATCATAATAATAGGTCTATTCTTTCTTTATTTAGATTGTTTGGTGGTTTTGTTTTTGTAATATTTTAAAATACCAAAACCATGTAAGTTTTCATTAGGGTCCCCACATTTTGAGGGATTTACTTATGTGACCCCCAGGCACCATGTAGTTTCCATAACTTGGTCCCACGGTTTGAGGGATTCTTATCATGTGACCCCACCACAGGAGCCACCACCTTACCTATTTTATTATATTGGTACTTTCACCTTCTTGAGTTCAGCTTTCTCTAAGAGCATCTATCTCTGCTGGACAGCATGTTTTGAGTGGGTGAAGATCATCAGTACACATTTGCTCAGGCTTATAGGAAAATGGTTTTGGCTCAGCATTTTTTTGCCCAATATGTTGATGACGTTGGCAAAAGCCATTGTACATTGAAAAACACTTGCTCTTGATTGGGCAAATATATTGATTGGTCCAAGTGGTTTGCTATTAGTAGATTCTCGCTTTTCAGCATCATGTTTATGGGTGAGATGTGCGAACTAGTAAATAAATAATTTTGGATGTGAGAGAATATTGTTGCAGGGCCAAAGTACTGAGTATGAGAGGAGCTACTCTGACCCTGTAACACTGCCTCCAGTCTTGCTCAGGATGTGACACTGCGAAAACGTTTTTCACATTCAAGTTTAGCTAATTACTCTTTCTTTCCAACCCTGCCATAAAAGTAAAACGGGGAACTCAAATCGGTGAGAGACTACTAGTATAACAAACCACATGGACCAATCATTATGATGGTCAATCATAAACATGGAATAGTAGTCAGATCAAATTTATTACACTCTTCTCTCAGCAAACTATGCAAAAATGCTAGGCCAAAATCGACATGTTTTCACTTTTCTTCAACCAGTTCTAATATGCAGGGTCACATGCCGAGCATGGATGGAGTTCCACTAAGAGCATCTCCAATGGCAGCACTAAAATCGCTTGTGTGACAAATTTTGGTTGAAGCGCACTTTTTTCGTAGCATGAAACTAAATTTGAACTTGTACACATGCATTGGATATAGGTGACCTTCAAATGGCCAACAAAAAAAAAAAGATTTCTTTTGATTGGCTCACATGGTGGTATTTAAAATACTATCATTTTTATATTGTTCAATATTTCATGTTTGAAAGAAATCTTAGGTTTCATCCCAATAAAAACTTTAAGAGAGATGAATTTAGACTTTGGAGAAAAAAAGATAACACTTGAAGAGTTAGACTAAGCTATTGTTGAGTTAGCCATAAGCAAAGCTCCTAAGCCAAATGACATTGTAAATGAATTATTTTTATATTTCTAGATTTGGATTTGAGGCTATTCAATCATGATTTGAGAATTCATTAATATATAAAAGCTTTCATCTGGAATGATAAAAGGGATGCTTTCATTATTGCATAAAGGGCGGATTATGTTGAGCTTAACAATTATCACCCTATTTTTAAAAAATGTCTCTTACAAAATATTGTTAAGTAATTGTAAATAGGCTTCCTCTTTTAGGGTATTGTGATTGATGATTGAACATTTATCGTATTAATCACCTCCCTCTCATGCAACCCACCTCCTTTTTATTTATAGGATCTGAAAATAAAATGTAGAGGATTAAAAGGCACATTCACACAACTTTTTAAATTGTTCAAACGGGATGATAAATGATAAAGATATGCTTCTAAAGTTCAAGTGGTCAAAGATGAGGAAAAAAAGCTTCATACACATGGTAACCTATGAAATTTTACTATGCCACCTAAAACCAAATAGTGATATGTTGATTAATGGATTATACTTACTCATCACTAGGATGAAAAAAACAAATGTCTCAAGATAATTGTTCACTCTTAACCGTATATCCAAGATTTAGTATAGTTTAAGGCTAGAGATCAATGGTTGTGGGTGCAAGATAATCTTGTTCACAAAACCTTTGTGCAAGTTTTTGAAAATCTATGGTCATAAGGCATACCTTTTGATCATCGTGGTCTCGGTGTTTTTCATGTTCATTGTGATTTTAGTGTTCCTCATGGCCATTATGGTTTTGTGTTCCTCATGATCGCCATGGTGTTGATGTTTTTTTTCGATCATTGTGGTCTTGTGTTCCTCATGGTCATTATGATTTTAGTGTTCTTCATGGCCATTATGGTTTTGTGTTTCTCACGATCGCCATAGTGTTGATATTTTTTTTCGATCATTGTGGTCTTGTGTTCCTCATGGTCATTATGGTTTTGCGTTCCTCATAATTACAATGGTTTTGGTGTTTCTTTCAATCATCATGGTCTTTTGTTCCTCTTAATCATTGTGGTCATAATGACTAAAGTTTTCAATTTGATGGAATACAATGTCAAAATGAAAAAATCAAAATGTTTGATTCATCTTTGATTAAGATAAACATGCCTATAAGTGAACACGTAATGAATCAAAAGAAAATGGCATCATTGTTGGCATTCAATTAGTGATGGATTCTAAAGGTAATTTGTAGTTCATCTTTGAAGGTGATAATAGGCTTTTAAACCATCTAATTCCGTTCTATAATGTGAAAATAATGGCTTTCCATTTGAAATATATCATTTTCACACACACATACCACTCCTAACTTGTGGACTTTTACCATGTGCTAACAATCCTCAATTTTATCCCATATGGTTTGCCTATAGTTCTCACCTATATAGTTGGGTTAACAAAGAAACTTTTCATCCTTACATAAAAACTTATATTTTCATAAACTTTCAAATTTCAAAAAAAAAAAATCTCATTATGGGCCAATCAAATTGGTTAACTGCCCAAAGCAAAACAAAAGACTTGGGAAGTGTTTCATTTAATTAATAACACTCACAAACTTAAAGGTTTAGAGCACATTTATCTTGGTGTGTGTTACAATATCAACGCCTACAACTATCATTGTCCACACACACATTAACTAAACAACATAAAATCAACCTAATGGTGCATCACCTCCAAACAATATGATTCACTTATAAACAACAAAAATACAAACCAAACTAGGTGCCACATTAGAATTTGCATAAAAACACAAAAAACTTACGACAACAAATTTGTTGTGTTTTAGAATCTCAAATGTCTAAAAGCAATTTGAGAACACACAACTTGAGATTATATCCTAAACATGAAATAATTCAAATGTTATTCACACTTGAACCAATTCTAAGCTAAAACACAATTAACTACATTAACTTAACTTATCAATAACTAAGTAAAATTTAACAAGGTACTTAAATGAATAGCCTTGACAACCTTAATTTTTTTCACATGGATGCCAAAACATGTTCAACTATGGGTATGTGTATTTTTTACATATATCCAAGGTTATGAATAGGGCATGTTTTTAAATTTACATGCCCTTGAATATGCATTTCATTAAAGTATGTTGATTTGATGAAAATAAGAAAAAATAAATAATATAAATTATCCATATTTGAGAGATATATCCATGTAAAAAATATACTTGAACAACACCATTATGAACAACCCATGTGGGAGAATTTAATAACTAAAGTCTCAAAGGAGTATGGGAACTTGTTTAAAAATAAAAGATCCCAATTTAAATTGATTATATTAATAGCTATAGTCAACCAAAGAACCAACCAAAAAAACATTAGGAATCACTAAGAGTCTAGTACTCTTAATCCTCCTAATAATGAACAAGTTCAAGATTTTAGTTCTTTGGGACATTTACATTGCAAACCCCATTTCCCAAGTGCTTAGACTTGTTAAAAGAAATGATAATAGTCATAGGCCCCTTGACTTTTTTGGAATAGCCCAAACCATGAGAGTAATTCAAATAAAAATAATAAAACCCATGAAAATAAAGTTCTTATTAGCATGTGGTCTTGCCTCATATCTCAATTTTGACCCTACTATTTGAAGATGGAAAGATGGCGCACAAACTATTAATGTAAACTATAAATAAAAAGGTGGGTATTCATCAATAGTTGTGACACCTTTTCTAAGAGCATTATAGGAAAATAGTGTGGAGAGCTAGCAAGAGACTTCTATACCCCAATTAAAATGACATTTAAAACTACAAACAATAGTTTGTTGTAGAGATGCTCTAAATCATTATTTTATAGAGTTATTAGGTCTTTTTGACATTGGACTTGGGATGGAGACCTTGTTGTTGTTGGTGTGTTGGTTTTTTTGTTTCGTTTTGCAATGGATGCTATCCATTCGCTTCCATGAGAAATAAAATTTTGTGTTTATGGATGGCAATGGGAAAATAATGAACACTCTATGTTGAATGTAATTAGTAGTTACTCGATAGGGGCCCAAATAAGGTGCATGGACAAAGACTTTCTAGCTAATTTTTTAACCCAAGAAATGTTAAATTTGTAATTCAGAATCCATGGTTTTAGTCTTTTTTAGTATGGCAAATCTCAAATGTTTAGAAGCAACCTAAAAAAGAATTGTGGGGGTCATTTTTACCATGATGTGTCAATGTAAGTGCTGATTCACCCAAAACCAGCTAAGTAATTTAGCACCCAGAATAATGTTTTGAACCCCCTCCCTCCCATCCAAGTGTAGTAATCTAAATTTTTCGAACCCCACCCACAAAACTAAAATTGGGACTTCAAAAAGGTAGTAGACTACTAATAGCAAAGCACCTAGATCAATCATTATGCAATAGGGAGCAGCAGTCAGATCACATCAAACACATTTCCCTATAGTTGCTCTGCCTTTGACCAGCCTGAGTAAGCGACGCAAAATTGCTGGGCCAAAACCATTTTCGTGAGCTAAACCGGCATGTTGTGACTTTTCTTGAATTCAATTTTAATATGAGGTGTCACATACTGAGCACGATCGAGATGCTTTAAATAAGTAACTACCTATGTAAGTGGGTAATTAATAATTACCCAATTACCGTCGGTAAGTATGTAGGGGACATAAGTGGATACAGATTTCTTGGGGTAAAGTCTTCCGTGTTCACATCCAGTGGACCATCTCTGCACACTGCACATCATGTTTTGGATGAAGATTAGTAAAAATTTGACCAACAGCCTCAAGAAAATGACTTCTCATTTAGCATGGTTGCTGAATATGCTGAGTCAGCAAAAGCCATAACACAGTTTAACAAGTGTAAATGGGTTGATTCTTGATGAAGTAATCAGAGATACTGATTGGTCCAGATGGTTTGCTATTAATTTGTTCTGAACTTTTGACTATTTACTGTGCAAGTGTTTGCTAATGTTTTGGGTTTATAGGTGAGGCTATTCATTCAAGTCAATAAATAAACTTGGATGATGGTAGCAATATATTGTTGTAGGGCCAAATGCCAAGTATGGGTGAAGCTGCTCTCAATGTGTAGGTACTAGGTAGGTTAAAAAAAAAAGGTGAAGCACCTTAGTAGTGGCTACAAGGTAGGTTGTTAGATATGTGTGAAATGCTGAACCACTCAATTTTGCCCATGTGATTGTTTCTGTCCCAAAAAAGAAAAAAAACCCCTCAAGTTCAGTTCCCAGGTTTTCTATTAAAAAAATAATGGGTATCAACCAATCATAATGGACCCATGTTGCACATAAACTGGCTTTTCCAACACAAAATGTGCACATCTTTATCCAAAATTTGCCCATGTGATTGTTGCTGGGCACGTTGGAGCAAATGAAATAGTGGTAAACCCTAAACCCACACTTCCTCTTTTTTTTTTTTTCAACAAACCCTAACTTCCAGTCAGTTCCCAGTTGTAAAATTTTATGGCTATCAACCAATCAGAGTAGGCGCATGTTAAGCAGGGTATTATTCTAAACTGTCCAATAAACTGGCTTTTTCCTTTCTTTCTTTCCTTTTTATTTTTTTTATAAATTTTATAAAATAAAACTAAAAATAATCTTTTTCAAAGACTAAATAATTATACCTGCATTATGAAAAAAACACTTTGTCTTAAAATATTTGGAAGACTCTTGCTAAAGACAAGTTTATATATATAATTTAAAGATCCCTAGTACCTTTTCCAGGTTCAGCACTAGGGTGCCCAATAACTATTTTTATTTTCTAAATTCATTCCAGCAGTAAATAATAATAATAATAATTTATGAAAATTTGGCAATAGATATAGGTAGCTTCTTTGACAGGTTCTCTTGACTCTGAATCTCTAACATAGTGAGACCTTTTACAACATTTTTTATTTGCTTCTTTTTGCAAAAATGGGGAGGACTGGGCACATAACTTTTTCCACTAAATTATAAGATAGAGAAATGTTGCCAGTTATTGGATACATGTTCTCCAATGGTGAATTTGGCCCTTCAGAGTTTTCACCATTTTTTGTATTTTTCTCTCCTTGTAATTTCCTTAAATTTTGACATTTCAAACAAATAATTTAGAAATTTTGACATTTTCAAAAAAAAAGATTGAACAAATGGAAATCCATTGCTAAGTAAAGAAAGCCACACACACACACACACACACAAAAGGTGCCAAGCTCACTATTTAAGCTTATTATCCTATTTTCCCTTTTACAATATATGTACAATGAACAAATGACATTGGTTTTTGGGATTTTTCTGTTTTCCCTATAATTTAATTACTACGTTGTATGTACCAATGAATAAATGACATTGGGTTTTTGGGATTCTCCTATTTTCCATATCATTTAATAACTACTGTGTATGCACAATGAACAAACGACATTGAATTTCTGGGATTTTCCTATTTTCCTTATAATTCAATTACTATGGTACATGTACAATAAACAAAGGACATTGGGTTTTTGGGATTTTACTATTTTCCCTATAATTTAAGTACTATGGTATATGTACCAATGAACAAAATGACATTGGGTTTTTGGGATTTTCCTATTTTCCCTATGATTTAATTACTATGGTAAATGTATGATGAACAAATGACATTGAGTTTTTGAACACCACACACACATTTTTTGATAGTCCTTTTTTTCTTTTTTCAGGTTTGCCTTCTGATATTAGACGACAGCTTTATTATGGTGTGTTGTTGAAGACAAAATTATTATCCACCGTACCAGTTTGTCACCATTTAGACAATTAAAAAGCTTGTGGTTGTTCATATACATTTTAGCATTGTACACTCCGCATTGGATCCCAATAAACATGAAATTGTGAGTTGTGTACTCCAGGGTTTTTCATGTGTGTATGGAATGGGCATTATTTGGTCATGTGTGTTTTTGTTTGTTTGTTTGTTTGTTTGTTATTGTTGCTCACTTGTGAGGTCATTACAGGAAAGGGGTGAATTTCCAAAATTGTTACACGAAAGATTGATTGGTGGAATGGAGGTGATGACACCAGCAAAAGAGTGCAATGGTGATGAAAAGCTTTTACAACAAAAGATTTTTAATCCTTGTAAGCTCTTGTCTCTACAACTTTAGTCACTTGCAGTTTTTTATGTTTGGAGACATCCAGAACTTTTGGAAGTTGTAGATAAGAACAAAATGTACTCCAAACATGGGACTTGTAGAATATAAATTTTACTTACCTATACTCTAAAGTCAATCAGACCTAACCCTTAAAACAAGTTCTTTACCACCAAAAACAAAAATGCACTTCCATGTTTGCCTTGCCTACCTCAAAACTCAATTCTTTTCCCACTTGCATGGAAAAGAGTTATCCTTAAAGTAAGCAAATGACAGCACCAGAACCCTGAGTTTGGTCATAAACAGGGTGAGATTCACAAAAAAAAAAAAAACTGCAAAAGAAAAGTACATTAGCATTCAAGAGGGGAGGGGAAACTCAGAAAACCATCAATTTTTTTTAATGGTTTTCTGAGTTTCAGAGCGCCTCCATTGCTGCTACATATATTTTCACTACTCCTACGTGGACAACTCGTATAAATCGTCTCGAAACCTTGTGCATTAAATGCTGAGTTTTAGCATTTTCATATTGAGATTTAATAAAGTTTTCTTACTTTACGGATGCTACTGAAAGAGGGGTCAGGGGGTGAAAGGAGGCCCAAAGACATGGTGAATTTATGGATTTTTTCTAACGTCTCACAATTCTGGCCATGCCAACTAGCCTAGGCCAAAAATGTGTTCCCATCAAGTTCTCAATAGGTTTCACAAGTTCTTACTGTGTTCTTTGACATGCTCCCAGTAGCACCTCTCTATTTGTCCCCTATTCTTGGCGTTTCAATATTTTTCTAGAACGTATATAGGTGGGCCAATATTGGAACTTAATAGAGAAATCTGTAATGTGGACCTTTGGGTTATTTTTTCATCCCCTCTTCCTTATTTAATCTTAAATCTTGCTACTTGCAAACTGAAGGAATTTTATTAAATCAGTGGTGAAATATAGTACCACAATATTTAATGCATGGGATTCAAAATAATTATGGCAGCACTAAGCATAGTACCAATCAAAAGCTCAAGAAAACCAAAAAAAAAAGGTGAAACTCAAATTATCACAAAATTTAGTGTAATCTAAGTTTCACCCTCTCTTCACTCCTTATTTAAATGCAATAAAATTATCTGAGAAGTCCCACGATTAGGGGGTGAGAACGATCAATTTCGGCATTAAAAAAAAAGGCATCAAACCCATAACTGGGAATGAAAATTTTACAAAGCGAAATAACTGGGACCCAAACCATTTTTCCCACCAATTTTGGTGGTAAACTGAGTTTCATGTTGTCTTTCCTTTCTCCTGAGCGCCTCCATTGCTGCTACATATATTTTCACTGCTCCTACCTGTACAACTACCTACTATAATTAGTCTCGCTCAGTTTCATCATTTCACCCAGAGATTTAACAAAATCTCCTTACTTTGCAGATACTACTGAAAGAGGGGATTGGGGTTTGAAAGCAGGCCCAAAGACAGGGTGAAGACAGGATGACTTTAGAGATAAGTCTAATGTATATTTATTTTCCTTTTTTGAATTTCATCCATTAATGACCAAATTCAGGATATTGATATCGGGTTTCCTTCACTTTACGGATTTCCTTAATACGTTTCAAAGTTATGTTGAGAGTGAATAGGTAGGCACTTCTATATTTGGGATCTCTCTCTCAAGTGTCGGAATTTTTTTGTGATGACAATCAAAGAGGCTCATTGCAAAAGAAAATTCGGAACTTGGAACCACACCACGAACTATCCACCGATCCCAAAAACATTCATGAACTTCATGACGGTGAACATTTGGTCTTGTCGGAAAGTCTAGCCTAGTATGCCTTGTGCGAGTATTTGTTTGCATTTATATACAAAAGAACGATATTATGACATGAATTTTTTACACGTGCAAAAAGCATAAGAATTTTTTATTATTTTTTAAAAAGACCACATATAGAAATAATATTTTAATACCCAAAGTAGTGCGCGTTGAATACCTCCTCTTGTGGTTCTCCTTGGAATGAGCATTTTTGTGTTGAAGTTCCTCTTTTCGTAGAAGAAGAAGAGAATAAACAATCCACTTTACACAAGAGGCTGAAAAAGCCACCCACATGTTACATACATTCAGTTGAAAAATATTCTTCCATTCCATTTTAGTGTCGGGTGATGCCGGAGGAGCACGGAAGGAGAAGTTCCCCGGTGTACGCGTCCCTCTACCTCAACTAAAAGGCAAAGGGGTGCTTACACCCGAAACTTTCCGCTCATGTTCCCAAGCATAAAACTGATGTCAATTTATTTATTTTAAAATTCTCATGATGCCAAAAGGGCACCGGTCAGGTATTACAGGAAAAAAAAAAATTAATTACAATGGGCATTTTGGAAAACAAAGGGCTTTACGACTGCATAATTTTCAATTTCCAAAATTTCCTTGCAAAATTTTAGACTTTGGGATCGTATCTCCTAATACAATAAGAAAAATCTCGAAGGTTTTTACATGTTAGGAGTAACCCCACAATGCCATGATTTACAAAATACCCCCCTAACACATTGAAATTATCGGAGTGTAAAACATAAGGGATGTCATAATGTCATTGACACCATTGAACATAATTTGTAGCATATGATAAGTTACGGCCTTCCGCAATCGGTAGCTAACTAGCTAGAGTGGGCTTTTTTTGTTTGTTACGTAAAACAACAACAACAAAAAACCCCAAATAAAAACACAACCTTATCTACTGAATAGTCCTGAACACAAACACCCCATTGGTTCCGTAAGTTAGAATCTAGCCTTTTGTGTCCATTCCGATGTTGCTTTCAAACTATATCCTATATTACATATCCTTTATCTATGGAATGGTCCCCAATATACACACACACACACAAAAACTGGTTGGTTCCGTGAGTTAGAATGTAGCCTTTTGTGTCCAATTCCCATGTTGCTCTCAAACATATAAACCAACTACTTACACGTAAGGTGCATTCACACCTAATGTTAAGTGAGCGTTAAGTGAAAATCTAGGTGGCATCTTAGGTGGCACCCAATGTTAAACGGGTGATTATTTAATATCAAGTGAATGTTAACTTAACACAAGATCTTGGTAGAAAATAGGTTTAGGTTCTAAATGACTAGCTTGGTCTTAAGGGACTTTAGAGTCCTTAACACCAAGTGTGAATGCACATTTAGTTATATTGACCCCCCACATGCCCAAAACACCACTACCATTTAACCTAGAGTTGAAGGTCTCCTAGCCTTTTTTCCCTTCTCTTTGGTTACCCAGGATTCCGGATCAAACGCCATCAACTATCTATCTCCAAATGGTGTCCACAAAAACACATTGTGCACGGAGGAGGAGGAGGTCCCCACACAAACACGAGTAATAAAAATGTTCTACTTCTCCGTGTTATTGTTGTTTTTGTTACTACTCTCTTCTTCTTCTTCTTCTTCTTCCGTCTTATTTTTGTCTCTTTGGATTATTTATGGAGACAATCTATGTTCCAAGGGGCCACCCAAAGCCTTTGTTTTTTATATATAAAGGGTTATTTATCCCACGATTGTGGATCAAAGCATCTCGATTGGTGTCCACAAAGACAAATACTCGTACATGCTATTGGGACAATGCTCGTACATACTATTGGGGTCTCTCTCTCTCTCTCTCTCTCTCTCTCTCCCCCACGCAAGCAAACACAACATGGGTGAGTGCTATCCGGGACTCAAAACCTTTATTTGAGGCTAAAGTTCTCAATCCTCATCAACAAGCTGATGTGGTGTATGGAATATTATATGTGACACTTTGCTTGAGCAACCTTGTCGACATAGCTGTAAAGTGCCATAAAGCAAAGTACTGGGGAGAGAATGAGTACTATGTACACTATTAAGTTCCCTTATTTAGAAGAAAAAAAGAATTGAGAAAAAAATCACACACACACTCACAAGAGAATGAGTACCTACTAGCATATGCTATTAAGTTTCCTAGTTTAGAATAAATAAAACAATTCACAAAAAATTCACACACACACACACACATATATGCTATTAAGTTTCCTACTTTAGAACGAAAAAAACAATTCACAACAAATTCACACACACACATGCTATTAAGTTCCCCACTTTAGAATGAACAAAAAGATTCACAAAAAATTCACACACACGCACACACTCACAAGAGTATGAGTACTAGTTATGATATTAAGTTCTCTTCTTTAGAAGGCAAAAAAATTGAGAAAAAAATCACACACACACACACACACACATACTCCTACAACTATTGGGCCATCATTTAGGGTATATGTGGAGGTTTAAGCAACCAATGTGTGACGAGTTGTCATCCGTGAACGGCCCTATGAAAGTGCATTGTTTGTATCATTGGTGGAATGAATGTGGAACGTCATATCGGGTTTTGGGTTGTTGCCACAAAGGCAAAAAACTTTAGGATATGAAACTTTAATGGGCCACACCCAAAGAGGTGTAAATTTTTTGTAGGTAATATGATTTTGAAAGCTTTTTGGGTCCCCCCCAAAGACGTGTAAAGCATTTGTAGGTGATGATTTTGAAGCTTGTTTCGGGTCCCCCCCCCCCCCAAAACATGTAAAGTTGCTTTTGAAGACTATTATTTGGCAACCCAAGAGGTGTAAGTCTTTGTAAGTATGGTTTTGATGATCCCAATGAAAGTACTCTTGATTAAGTTAGAAGGTGCTTCAACAATTTTAGAAGAAAGAAGGTATCAATTATCAACAAATAAAACCTTCCAAACCTAACCCTAATGATTTTACATTCAATCACCAAATCATAAATTAGGTTTTCAAGAGTACACTCCTTATGGTCCATATGGTGGGGCAATGCAAAGTAACTCCACCAAAAG
>Ga0116231_10007415_pt1 | contig 20085 bp, 12 predicted proteins | sample S1TSphgellanicum_2_FD_89695 | JGI IMG/M metagenome (GOLD analysis project Ga0116231, IMG submission 89695) | Host-associated microbial communities from peat moss isolated from Minnesota, USA - S1T2_Fd - Sphagnum magellanicum MG | ecosystem: Host-associated > Plants > Peat moss > Unclassified...
ATTCACCCACCGTTCCCTTGCAAAACTTGCAACCCTCCAAGTTTATTCAATTGCATGCATGTGAGAAAAGTGCCTCCTATATGATTCACAAGTTCTTGGTACCATGAAAGACAGTGAACTTGATGGCAATGTTCATTACATGCAAAAAAAAAAAATTTATAAATAGGGCCAAAAAAAACAAGTTGGCAATTATATTTGCCGTTGGCACCAAGAAGGAACAGTGATGAGAAGAAACTCCTACAATGGCTTGGTGAAAGATTTGCCAAAGAAATGCTCTAAAGATAGCTTGCCATACCTCCAAATGACTAGACAACATTATCACATATAAGACCAAGAAAATTGTGAGCTTGATCAGTTTACCCTTGGACTCATTTCATATGGTCAAACTGTATTAATGAAAATTATACTTGGTAATGAAAACTGAATCTGTATTTGGAACTACTGACTAGTCCAAAATTAACTTTTGGATTTTGTTCTTTATCTTAAGTGCCCCAACAAAGCTTTTCATTTGTATGTTGATGCTTGAATAGGACAAAAATTATGAAAATCATGTGGTTGTTGTTACGTAAGGTGATTTGGGTGCTCCCAAGCAAAAATGAGGCAAAAAACACCAATGGCCTCTAGTATATGTCATTGCATGAAGATCTGACTAACAACAAGTTTGCTCATTATAAATATGAGTCATGAATTTTTTCTGGGAAAATAAAGATTGTGAAATGATGAATTTGTTTCCCTATATTTCAAAATTGTTTTTGGGTCTACAAGTCACCAAATCTTATCAATATTGCATTGAAATCTCATAAACGAGTTCCCAAGCTTTTTATCAAAAAATAATGAAAAATTATCCCAAAAAAGGTCATTGAAGTGATCCACAAATTTAATTCTAAGATGTTTTTTTAAAAGATATATATTGAACTGATTCATATTTCAAATTGCCTGATATTAGTTCACTCAAAATTGCTAAATTTTTAAAATATAATTGCAATTTTATAGGACCGTTCACCCACCATATACAAGTAAACGATTTCCCTTGTAGAGTTGTACTAGGATTACCGTGGATGGCTTTGATTCTTAATCATTATCCAATTTCCTAGATGTTAGATCAAATTTGATTCAATTTAAACATATGCAACAACCTTACTAAATTAAGCACTAAGTGTATCTACTTTTTGAGGCCACCCATGAAGGACTCTAGAAATAATAAATGGGCTATTGCCAATTTCAACAAAATCAAATCTTCAACATATGCATGGCAAGATAGTAATTACTTGCATGAATGCACATGTTGGCCATTCCTTGCATATTTCCTTGTACCTCCATTTAATTGATGATGTTTGAAACACCACTGACAATTCATCGATGAATTGATTTGGAATATTGTACACCACTTTGATAAATTTAATTAAGCTTGTAAATGTGCCAAAGATTGTGGTGTTATTTCATATATCGAGCATTTTCTAATTCTAATTAGTACGTGTGAAAATTAATCCTAGTGAGTAAATGAATTAATTTTCTAGCTGCAAACTCGCGAGCTTTTATCACATGTCCTGAACATATGTACACAAATGAACCTTTCATTTTCCTTAATCCAATTTCATTTCACTACAAATTAATCTTAGTTAGTAAGTGAATTAATTCAGCAAGTTACTTTAGCTCAATAGCTTTCACCCCAAGCTTCCCGCATTTGTAGAACAATTCTCACTATAAACTTCCTACATTTGTAAAGTAATTTTCACCGCAAGCTTCTTGCATTTGTAGGGCAATTCTCACTACAAGCTTCCTACAAGGCATTGATTCTCACCCGAAACTTCCTTTGTTTATAAAACAATTCTCACTGCAAACTTCCTACAGTTGTAAAACAATTTTCACCATAAGCTTCCTGCACTTGTAGTGCTATAAGTAGGTATTGCACAGTGATATACAAAGTTGTTAACATATCTCCATTGCCCACAAGGACAAAAAAGTTTGTTGCAGTAAACCATTCGCCAATGTTGCCATCTTTGAGTGAAGGTTGTCCATCAACTAACCAATTGCCACAATTTTCATTTAGTGGAAAATTCTTCTATAGTTGAATACCCAACAAACACGGACAATCTGGAGGAGATTATCCACATTCATCACCTATCAACAAATTTGAAAAATAAACCACCATGACCCCATCCCATCATAAGCTTGTGACTATTGCTCAAGTTAAGACTAGTGCATTAGCCAACGATGTTCTAAAGTCCACGAATTGCCAGGTGTTAAATCCAATTCATTGATTATTGTTATATCTCCTTTTGGGTTACATTATTGGTCTATCTCCACCTAGGTTACATGTTCCACAATCATTAATGGATCATGTGCTAGCCATCCAAAAGATCCAACATGTGGATTAAAAGGTGGATCCTCCAGTGGATCTCCTCAAGGTGGATTTCCTTTAGGTGAATCTCCAAGTTGTCTTCCATCTGGTGGTTGGTGATCAAAACCTTTGGGTATATGAGTTGGTAAACTAATAATAACCTATACAGTGGTTGGCATTGATGCAATAACAGGTTGCTGATCAGATTGTCTATCATTGCTAAACACTGGTTGAACCACTATAGGAAACTGATTACCAATAGAGTATGGTATATATGTTGGTGGTACAATAGGTTATTCAGGTATTGGGTACACATTCCCAAGTACAAAACCTGTATAATTCCTAAAGATCAAATAATCAAGTCTTTTTGTCATAATTGGATTTGCTTGATACAAACTAAGACCTAAAGGCCCAAAAGGGGGTATGACATTATCTTACATTGGATATGTTGAAGTAGGTAGCATACTGGTTTTACTTAGTACAATTGGTGTAATAGGTTGTGACCAAGTTGTTTGATAATTAATAGGTATTGTTGTATGAACTATACTAGGATTCATGGCTTGAGTTCCTAATATAGACACATTGGGTACTATTATTGTAGTGGTTGGAAGAACATGTTGATGAACATTCATCACCTCCTCCCTAAATAACTACTTTAATCTATCATCAATAAATGGGTAGCAATTGAACATGTGTCCCATTTTAGAACAATATGAACATGTTATAATTCCAACACCTTTGTATCTTCTTGAAACTGGTATGTGATGTGGAACTTGTGATCTTTCACTTGGACCGAGTATTAATTTCATTGGTTAGGTGCCTTGTGGATAAATAATTCCCTATCAAATGACTGTGGGTGTTGCTCTAGGTTCAACAGGTTCAACATGTGGTATAAAAACTGATTGATTAAACGGTCTTCAGTCAACATGACGAAACTATTCCAACATATTGAGTAGGTGAAGTTGTTCCATCTCCGAATTAGTGGGTACCAAATGAATGTTGGTATATGAAAGTTGGTTTTGAAAACTAACAGATGTTGTAATTGTTGTAAATGCATTAGTTTTGGGTAGATTATAACTTGATGTTGCAAATCACCATGGTTGTTGAATAGATATGACTTCATCAAACAGTTAAATAAGTTCATGATTGTCATCATTATGAACATTCACCACCTTCAATTAAGTTATTGTTTGTGATTTTTTTTTATGAGTGGTTGAGAATGCTACTAGGTTTCTCTACATAACCAATTCTGCTACATTTTGACGTTGTTCATTGATTTTTCCCCTCTATGTTGCATCTATGTTTGGTGCATTCATAGGTTCATCTCCCATAGGTTGCACTTGTTATTCATCTTATTTTTGTGCATATTCCTGAACAAGTTGATGTCTGAGCTATTCTAACTATTTTCTTAAACTATTAGTGATTATTCTTGATCTTCTGAAATCAATAGGTTATAGGACAACCTTTGCATTATTTTTTAACAATATATATATATATTTTAAAACAACCCCTCCCAATAGTCAAAAGTTTGTATAAATTTTTTTTTACAAATTGGGCGCCTATCCATCTTCAAAAACTCTACACTGACCTCAACCTATTCCTAAGGTTTATAAACCAAATCAAGATTAAAAACTTGAATCCTAAAATTTACACAAAACAAACAAACATGTGACAAATCAAAATTTGAAGCATGATCGCTTTTCAAACCTAATCTACTAAACTATTAAATCTAACCAAAAATTCTAAGCTAGATTACTTGTGAATTCTAATCCATTGCATGGTCACCAAATGTTAATGGGGTTTTTCAATTCCCATTAAGGTTAATTCATTTCTAGATTTTTCAACAATAGGTTCCCAAAGCAACAATAGTTACATAACATACAAACTAAAATTTAAACTACTACAAATCCTAAACTAACATGCACACACATTGCTCAAACTTGAAGGAAATAGGCTGAAAGAAGAATGATCCATGTTCCATTATTGAAGAGTGAAACACATAATCATCAATGAAATCCAAAAATCCCTCAACAAGTTTGTCTTCCTAATCTTATACTACCCAATTCAAAATACAACAGTCATAATTGACCATAATAAATAATCATTAACTAGTACTTAGACTAACAATTTAAAATTTCAAAAAGTACACTTTACCTAACTACATGTCCAACTACCAGTTCTGCCAAGTATAGGTTCTATTGATTACTTGTTGCCTAGCATGTCAACCTATATTTTTAACCCAATCATTACCTACCAAGTTTAGTTAATTGGTTAGGTTAATACTACATGTTAGTTTAAATAACAGGTTATGACACCTATTAGTTTTTTAACAACTTGTTTATATTATCAACTTGTTACTAAATTTAGATAACATTTCCCAACTATCATTTATAGTTAAAACATCAATTTGAACTACAAAATGTTTTTTGCAACTCAAAAATGACATTGTCAACTAATTTCCAAAATAGTCAACAATGTTGAGTCAACCTTATAACATAGTTGAAAAACAACATACACATGTCAATTTGTGGGATAATGTTGACATGACAACATTTTAGTTGAAAATGACATACATTTCAATTGACACAACATTTCAATTGTAAAGTGATTATTTGACCTAATTGACTCCATGTTGGCAAGTCAATGGATGAACTTCATCCACCTATGTGTCATGTCATTTGGGGGTGTGGAATTGGAATTATGATTATCTTTCAATTATATTACAACTAATGCAACATTCATGTCATGTCATTGACGAAGGGCATGGAATTTTAGAAATTATTCAATTATATTATAACTAATCAAATATTGACATATGTCACATGGGCAATTATGGTCCACCATCAAACTAAAGTATTTGACATGTGCCATGTGTATGGTCTCAAAATCTTGAAATTATTGATTTATTAAAAATGTTAGCATATGATATTACGCCATGTGGACACTTATGTTACACACTTGATGCACCCCCAAATTCCGTGAAAGATTCAAATGTGAGTTCGAAAATGAAAACATTGGAAAAAGGAGTTGGGGTATGCTGCATAGTTCATAACACTTCGAGGGTAAGAAGGGTGTGTTGGAGCTTTGAAATGGGGATTAGGACAAGTGACAAATTGATCAATTATTCATGTGGATTTGCACAAACCAAAGAACAAGTTGGTTAGTGCATAGTTGAAACACTTTTGGTGCACAAATGAACTATAGGCATACATGGACTCACAAGATTCATCATAGCCTGGACTTAGGGGAAGCCTCCACCTTCCTCCTTATAGTATTTTTCATGATTGGCCATATGGGTTGCACTCAAATGTCATTTTTCTTAGGACTCCTAAGTCGAAAGTCCTGAAATTCCCAAAATTGGGATTCCCAACACTTTGGAGGCCCATAACTTCTTGTGTAGACCTTTGATTGAGATGAGGCCTAAAACAAAGTTGTATCCCTTGTCATGATTTTTTCAACAATGTGTGGCACATCACCTGAACGCACATAAATTAGGGCGATTTTTTGAGTTTTAGTGGTTAGGAGTCAAATTGACACTTTGACTCCTAGCCCTTCTTTCGGCCATAACTTGTGTTATAAGTACTCAAATGGATCATGCAAGCTCATTTTAAACATTTGCATCTTAAGAAGTTTCTAGTGGTAATCCTTTCTCATCTGTGATGGAATTGGTTCTACCTGGCAAAAACATCAACAATTGAACAAATTGGGTTCACGCTTTCAACACTAAACCCACCAGTCATAGTAAGATTAATAATAGTGACCTTAAGACCTTAATGACCTTTTTAATCCAATGAGTTTTGACCTTTGAAATGACTCTATGAACGTTTGGGACTTCAAATGGACTCCAACTCCCAAAGTGGGAGTCCACTTGGGAGTGTGTGGGCTCATTCCCTCACACTTTCTTGTGCTCTTGGGAATGTGAATGCGATTCCCGAGTTGCACTTTCAGGCACACCTTTCCATGCCCTTGCTTTGGTCACAAGCCCAAGGCTAGGGTTGTGACAACATTTGCATGACACGGCATCTTGTTGTTTGTAGGTCATCCAACATATGTGAAATCAAACCAAAGTAAGGAGATCAACTACAAGGTAATTGAAAGCAAGTTGAAAAAAAGTTGAAAAAAAGTCAAAATTTATGTAAATTAGTTAAAATGTAGTTGAGATTACAAGTTTACACAAATTACAGTCATAATTGTAACACTACTAAAACTAGACTATGGGGATAATACAACTAGTTTAAATCAACTAAAGAAAATCAAACCATAATAAAAACATAGTCTACCTATACATTATCAACTAAAAATGCAAAACCTATAATAATCTGAAAATTATGCAAAGAAACATTATTCCCAAGTAGGAAATGGTCCCATCTATATCTTGAAAATCTTAATGTTATAAATCAAACATTTATTGGAACAATGAAATGACTCTCCTATAAGGTGGTTGTTTTATGCTTATGCATTAATGGTGTGAATTTGTTGTTAGCATGCTTAATTGGATTATTGCCTTCTTGCACCACATCTTTTGACTTGTTCATAGCTACACCCTTCATTTTTGAATTAAAGAAAATGAAAGTTATTAAAAGTGAGAAAAATTAATAAAAATTTAAGTTATAATGCATCACCAAAAAAAATTGTGCATTAGCTGTACACATTAAAGATCAATAAAAACATCATCATTTACTATGCAAAAATAAGGAAGTTTAACCAAAAACACTTAGAAATCTAGAAAAACTAGAATTAAATAACAAAAAAAAATGGCACACATCATGGGCTTACCTTATACATAATTGACAAATATAATTGAAACCTAATTGAAATCTAGTTAAACCTAATCAAAATATAAAAGAAATTATATAGTTGAAATTTATTTGAAAATAGTTCATTAAAACAAACATAATCAAAACCTTACTTGCATTGATGGTTGAAAAGGTTCATAAGTTTACCTCTCATTGCCCAAGCGTTTGTTTTGGAATTGGAAAAGAAGAAAAACCAATGAAAGTTGGAAAAAACAACTTCCATACTTACAAAACATGTTTTTTTTTTCCCTCCTATTTAGACCCCTCCTACTTTCAAAGCTCATAAATTTCTTATTTCTTCTTCATTTTAAATGATTTAAAGTGTTATAGGAGCACCACCTTAAGTTCTACAAATCATCTTGGAACTATAATAGCAATAGAACAACATAAAAAGAAGTTTTTGGTTATTCAAAAACTGGTTGTGGTTTGTTGTTTTGAGTTCTTGAGCCCCCCATACTTTGGGGGGCCGTAACTTTTTCATTTCTATTTTTTTCTTAACAATTTTTAGTGCCTCAAATGCACCAAGAGGAAAGGTTCAACATCTGCTTGGACACAAGAAGCAAAAGAGCCCTCCCCTTGGATTTAGACTGCCCTAAGTGCTTAAGTGTACTAAAACTAGCCTAGTTACCTTAATGAAAGTTTTTAAAAATACCTAGTTGAAAAAAAACTAGCAAGAGTTCAAAACAAAAACTAACAAAAAAAGAATTTAACTAAAGGTTATATGGTGGAGAAATAAAAGAAGAAATATCTTGGTACAAAACAAAAAAAAACAAAAAAGGAAAATAATTTGTAAGCACTTGCAATTGTTAGAGGCATGTGTGGTGGTAGCTTCCAAACTCCATAAGCTTGTCTCCTCATGTTATTCATGTTCACTTGCCTTAACACCATATGATTTTAATGTGTTTATTAAATTTTTAAAAAATGCAATGAAAAGAAAAGAAAATAGCTTGGACATGATTTTTTAAAAAACAACTTAACAATAACCCCAAAATGAAAAACTTGAAATTCCTCACTTGCAAAAGGTACAATGCACTCACTTGAAAAAATTCATGAATTAACATTAAACTACATGATTAAAACTTTTAAACACAAGTTGGGCTTAAAAAAAAGCAAGATAAAACAAAATAAACTGTAAAAAGGGAGAAAAAATCAAACTAAAGCACAAAGAAAGTTCAAAGTGAATGACAATGTTATATAAAGGCAATCCTTTCATCCATGGATGGTTGAAGTACGTGTTATAGTTAGGATGTCAACTAACTTTCAACTATGCAAGTTGACATTGTTTCAAGTAATTTTCAAATATAATTCAAAATTTGAATTTTGTGCCAACACATTGCTACCACTATTATATGTCATACCATCCATTCATCCATATTATTTGGCACATTAAATCATTCATTCATACTATATTCCACGTTAAATCCATCCATTCATATTAATTATGGCATTATATAAACTATATGACATTTAATGGCATAAATGGAATCATTTATAAATGAATGACATTTTATGATATAATTTTAAACATTATAAAAAGTATAATTTTAATTTTGTGGCATTTTATGGCATTGTAATGAATATGTAAAATGCCATAAAACTATTACTAATTATTTTATACCACAAAATTGAACCCTTACTAAGCTAAAGTAGCTTGCTTAGCCTACTTAGTTATTCTAGTTTAGGTCTAATTAGCTTCCTTACCTAACTTAAAGCCTATGAAGACCTAGGTAGTTAGTAATAGGAAAAATATAAGTAGGTTGTGAGTCATTTAAGTAGGTAGTGAGTCGTGACATCATGATTAAACAAAAATCAAGTAAGTACGTACCTTAAAACCTTGCATAGTTACCTAATTACTTAATACCTATCTACCTATATTTAATTGGTTTAAGTAACCTACTAACTTACATTTGACCTAACATATCTACCTATTACTTACCTAGGGACCTCCTATTGCATTTAGGTAGACAATAAATAGGTAGGTAGTCATAATTTGCCTTGCCTTGCCACCCCATTTAAATTTAATTTCACTAGCTATCCAACCTAGCTACTTAGGTAGCCTACATGCTTACATGTCTCATTAACTACCTAGGTAGGTTGTAGGTTAAGCATGTACATTTGTTGCAAATTACTTCTATGTACCTATAGGTAAGTAAGTAATATCTTGTAGGTTAGGTAGGTACTTATTACATATATTACCAAGTGTTGAGAATTCAAGCTCAACTAATTAGGTTTTCATTAGTTACTAGAATAGGAAAGTAACTAGGTTACTTTCACTAGATTAAATTATTTTGATTATTTTTTGTTTGGTTTCTTAGTTAAATACCTTGGTGTTCATGGTTTGGCTTTCTTTTCTTCATTACACAAGTTTGTATTTTTGATGTGACAAAAACCTTGAAGAGTTCTTGATGTGATGTTCCATGTTGTGAACATCACGTGTTAGTTTCCTTTTAATAAAGATCTATGTTTACACTTGACTAGATCTCCTATTTGTTAACATGGTATTAAAGCTTAGGTTTATTGATGAAGAAGTTGAAGTAATCTAAAGCTAGAAACGTTTTAGAACTAAAACTTGAAAGTCTTTAATAATATCATAGGAGTTTGTCAAGTGTAAGAAATAAGAGAGGAAAGGAAAGAGTATGAAGAAAAGAAAAAAAAAGGAAATGAAAGGAGATCAAAACACATTGAAGGTTACAAAAGTTAGATCTTTGAATCTAGATTTATTGTAAAAAAATCATAAAATGAAACTTGGAGGGATTATAAGCGTTATAAGATGCTTTTGTTTTTAAATTTTCAAAATATATATATATATGTTTTGTGAGAGCTATGAGTTTCTGAAATTTTTTTGTTAGATTTGGTTTTCTGGTCATATCTCCTTTGTTTGAATACTTTAGGTAGGTAAGTAATACTTAGTAGGTTAGGTAGGTACTTATTACATATATTAAACAAGAATAATTTCCAATTGTGCAAATTTAAGATTATGAATTTTTTGATGGGGAAAGGCTATTGGGAGTTCATAATTAATGATGAAAAAGAACCTCCTCTCCTAGAAAACCCCACACAACAACAAATTCAAGCTAATAAAACTTAGCATGAGAAAATTAAGAAAGTTTTGTATTGGTTTTTTGTGAGTGTGTTTGATTTGATGATTGTGCATATTCAAGATGCAAAATTACCCAAGCAAGGTTGGGATACATTAATGAAGCTGTATAACACCAATACACAAGTCTTTGAAATGCAACTCAAATAAAAATTGCATAATACGTAGAAAAATAAGATGAACATTAGTGACTATTTTACAAAGGTGAAAAACCTTGCAAATGTTATTGCATCTATAAGAGCCCCTATAAATGATGAAAATCTAATGGTTGTGACCTTGAATGGTCTTAGAAAAAACTATAGCCAATTTCGAATTTCAATTGTAATTTGAAAACCATTCCCTACTTTCCAAGAATTAATAACCTTACTTATAAGTGAAGAGATGAGAATTGTTGGTATGTCATCCAATGGAGGATCACAATAAAGCACCTTCTATTCAAATACTAGTAGAGGTAAAATTAGAAGTAAAGGAGGTAAAATTTCATCTCGAGGTCAACATGGAAGTTCGCATGGTGAACATCATTAACATGAAATTCAGGCTCATGGAAATGGATGAGGAAACTTTAAAGGAAGAGGAAGTCACAGGGGCCATGGTGGAAATCATTGAGGGCAACAATCAAACAATGATTTAAATTATATTACTATGGAAAACTTAGGCACATGGCAAAGAATTGTTATCAAAGGGAACATGATGCATGGAATGGAAAGTTACAACAAATAAATTATGCATCAACTAGGAATCAAGGTGATGAACAACTATTTGTGATGTAACACATGGCAAATTCAATGATAGGAGGTGTATTAGATAATAATGTCTAGTATGTGGATTTTGGAACTTCAAACCACATGACTAATCATGGAAAATGGTTTAGAGACACAAAGGATTTGGAAACACTAAGGTTTGTGAAAATTGGTGATGACACTACACATCCATCACACAAATTGGCAAGGTGCCATTGTCCATGTAAAATGAGCAAACAAAGTATTTGAAAGATGTACTTCATGTTCCAACCATAACAAATAATTTGGTTTCGGTAGGTTTAATGGTGGCACAAGGTTTACTAGGGACATTCAACCTTAATGGATGCTTTGTGGAAGACATGAATAACCAAGGCAAATTGATTGCAAAAGGGAAAAGGAATGAATAGATGCTCACCTTGGATGTGAACATGCCTAAAATGAAGTCCATGTTATTCACACATGGAAAAGGAATTGGAGACATTGGAATTTGGCACAAGCGAGTTGCCCATGTTAATCTCTAAGATCTTAAGTTGATGGAAAAATAAAATCTTATTAGAGGTCTTCCCAAATTTGGAACAAAAGAGATGATGCCAAAAGTTTGTGAAGCATGTAAGTTGGGGAAACAAGTTAGACATCCATTCCTAGCTCAAACAACTCATGTAAGTTCCAAACCTTTGGAAATGATCCATTTAGATGTGTGGACCACAAAGATGGAATCCATTGGAGGATATAGGTACTACATGAATTTCATTGATGGCCACACAAAGAAGGTGTCGGTCTATTTCATGAAACACAAAGGTGAAATGTTTCAACATTTTTTGAGTTTCAAAGCAATGGTGAAGAAAGATAAAGGCATCACCATGAAATGCCTAAGGTGTGATGGAGGGGGAAAGTAATTTTCAAATGAATTCAATGAATATTTGAAGGAATAGGGAATTCAAAGGAAATATTCATGTAGTTATTCCCCACAATAAAATGGAATTGTTGAAAAGAAGAACAAGCACATTGTAGAAATAACACATGCCATGTTAAATGAGAAAAATTTGCTTGATTATTTTTGGGTGAAAGCGATAGAAACAACAATTTATATCATGAATTGAACACCCACAGTAGTAGTTCATGGCATGACACTTGAGGAAAAATTCACAGGCAAGAAACTAGATGTTTCACACCAGAACATGCATGTTCCTGATGAGAAGATATCAAAACTATACCCAAAAGTTGAGAAGTGTATATTCATTGGATATTCCTTGGAACAAAAGGGACATAGATGTTTCAACCCTTTTACTTGAAAGTTGCAAGTTAGTAGAAATGTTGTGTTTGATGAGATGGCTAGTTGGTACTCACCACTAGAGATAACAGAAGATGTAAAGGCTAGGAATGTTGATTGACACGCCCCCAAACTCTTCAAGAGATCCAAATGTGGGTCATAAAACAAAACAATGAAAGAAGAAGAAAGTTAGGGCATGCTCCCTAACTTGCAACACTGTGGGGGGTAGGAGGGCGTGTTGGAGCTTCGAGATGGGACTAGGACAAAATCACTAGCAAGAGTTCAAAATATGGTCAACCTGCACAACCAAGAAATGAGGGCGGTTAATGTAAGTTAAATAAAAGTGGTGTGATGAACTTAATAGGGACAACCTTAAGCACAAGCTTTACATAGCCCACAACCTTTTGGAGAAGGTACCACTCCCCTCCCTATAGTATACTTTATGCCTTTTTGCAAAGACTACATCCAAATGTGACTTTTCCCTGAGACTCCCAAATGAAAGTCCCAAAATTGGGACTCTTGTTGTTCCAAAACTTTGGATGCTCATATCTTTTTCAAATAAAGTTTTCTTTGAAAATGTGAGGACAATATTTTATAGCCCTCAAAAAGATCTTTCCAACGGTGTATAACACACCCAAATCGAACCTCATTTGATCCCTAATTTTAAAGGATTTATGGGTGGGAGTCAAACTGAAAATTTGACTCCCGCCCCTTCTTTTGATCATAATTCATGCAAATCAGGTCTAAATGAACAATGTGAGGGCACTTTAAGCATCTACACTTCAAGACCTTTATAATGGTGTCCTAGGGGCCCAATTTGGTGTTTTTTTTCTTTTGTAACCAAGGCTTTGAACATTCAAAACTCCCACACAAATGCATTATCCTAGGGGAGTGCACTTGGGAGTCATTGCACTTCATCCTTTGCACTCTCCCCCATTTGTGAGAATGTATTTCACACCTAAACACACTCTTGGCCTCATGGGCCTTTTTACTTCACATTTAATCGTGAACCCAATGTTAGGGTTGCAACAATGAAGTTTCATCAAATGTGGAACAAGAATCACAATTAATTAGTGGACCACAAGAGTTTTTAATTAGTGGGTTTAATAACATTCCATGGAAAGGAAGATTAAAATATTTAAACATTGTACATCACTATTACAAAATGTGGGTGTAGTTCACTAGTCCTCGTTCATTTAACTAGTGAATTCACTACTTCTCCACTAGTCCCTCATTCACTACAACTAGTGAATTCACTCAAAATCTAGTGTAATCAATTAGTGTCTAAAGACACCTTTTATTGTAGTGCATGGTAGTTCTCAAACATCATCTAAAAATTCTCATGTAGATGGTGAATTGAATGATTAAAAAAAAAGTGTGGATGAAGAATCAAAAATCCCTTCAGTTGTTACTCTCAAAGCTCAAATGGCCGAGAAAGTTTTGAAAACACTTGACAAATATAGTGGAATATGAAGATCTACACGAGTTAAGTACCTTGTATAAAGGCTCACATATGATGGTTCTGTAGTTCATCATTATGCATACATGGTGAAAGTTATACAAGAGGTTAAACCCACTTGTTTTGAATAGGTGGTTGGAAACCTTAAGTGGGATAATGCCATGGATGAAGAGATGGTAATGTTGGATGTTAATGCTACTTGGGAGTTGGTAATTTTACCAAAGGACAAGAAAGTAATTAGGTGCAAATGGGTGTACATAGTCAAACATGACGCAAGTAGATTTATGAGTAGATACAAAAAAATATTGGTTGTCAAAGGTTATGCCCAAACTTATGGCATAGACTATGAAGGGACTTATAATCCAGTTGCAAAAATGATGACCACAAGAATAATCATTACTATGGCAACATCAAAAAGATGGTCTTTAGATCAAATTGATGTAAAGAATTTTTTCTTCATGGAGACTTGCAAGAAAAAATGTACATGGAGCAAACACCAAGTTATGTGGACCAAAAACATCCTAATTTGGTCTGTAGGTTGAGGAAAGTTTTGTATGGCTTGAAACAAACACTTAGAGCTTAGTTAGACAAAATAGGTTAATATCTTGTCATAAGTGGATTTTAAACATCCAATGTAGATTTTCACTATATGTGAAAAAGACAAATCGTGGGATTGTAGTCATTGTCATCTATGTTGATGACTTGATTGTCATAAGAAATAATGATGTAGACATTTCTAATTTGAAGAAGCTTTCGAAGTAAAAGTTTGAAATGAAGGATTTGGGAGAGTTGTGTTACTTCCTCGACATTGAGGTAATCCAGTCCCTTAAAGGGATATGGTTACTACAAAGGCAGTACACCTTAAACAAATTGTTCGAGTATGGGATGGCAAGTTACAAACCCATTTCAATTCCATTGGAGCAAAATGTGAAGTTAAATGTAGATGAAGGTGACCTTGTGGAAAATACAACTGTGTATAGATGCATAGTGGGGAGTTTGATTTACATGACCATCACATGGCTAGATTTGAGTTATGTAGTTGGAGTGGTGAGTCAATTCATGCAAACACCACGAAAGCCACATTTAGATGAAGTGAGCTGCATATTAAGGTACATAAAACATACTTCGTAATATGGAATGTTTTATGAAACTAAGAGCCACTTACAAGTACATGGATACATGGATGTTGATTGGGTTGGCAATGTTTTAGATAGGAGATCAACTAATGGTTTCATGTTTTCTTTTGGAAATGGTGTTATTAATTATAACAACAAAAAACAACCAATAGTTGCATTATTAAGCATGGAGGTAGGATACAAAAATGCAACAATCATTGCATGTGAAATAATTTGGTTACAAAAACTACTTTCAAATTTGGGATAGTTAATGGATACTCTTGTTGTCATTTATTGTGATAACATCAGTAGCATATTATTTCTTAACAATTTAGTTTATCATGTTAGGAAAAAACACATCGAGGTGTACTATCACTTTGTTAGAAAAATAATTTTAATAGGAAAATTAAATTTATTCATGTTAGTACTAAGGATTAGGTTACTAACATTTTCACAAAAGCTTTAAGTACAAACAAGCTAATCAAGTTTTTTAAAATGTTTGGTGTATTAGAGGTGGACTTAAGCTTAAAGGGGAGTGTTGAAAATTCAAGTTCAACTAGTTATGTTTTCATTAGTTACTAGAGTAAGAAAGTAATTAAGTTACTTTCACAAGGTTAAATTACTTTTTTTACTTATATTAGTTTAGTTATTTTTGGTTTAGTTTATTAATTAAATACCTTGATGTTTATGGTTTGGCTCTTTTTTCTTCATTGCACAAATTTATGTCTTTGATGTGAAGAGAACCTTGAGGAGTTCTTGATGTGATGTTCCATGTTGTGAGCATCATGTTTTAGTTTCCTTTCAATAAATATTTATGTTTACACTTGACTAGATCTCCTATTTGTTAACATTAAAGTAGTTATAGGTAGGTGATAAATTGTAAGTTAAATAAATTTGGATTATAACATAGGTGATTTAAAGTAGGATGTAGGTTCAATTATGTAAGTCAATAGTCTCTAAGTAGGTAGGTATGTAATATATAGGTATAAATTATAATGGTAAATAAGTAACATGTATGTAAGGTATAAGTAATGATAAGTTGGTAGGTGGGTAGGTAATATGTGGGTAAGGTATAGGTAATGATAATTAACGTTGAAGTACAATTGAAAATGCATGCAATATTTCATCCATCAATATCCTTCTTTCATCTATTAAAAAACAAGGTCCACCAAAATAATCAAGCAATTGACTTGACATGGCATAATGTCATGGCAAAGTAAAATTTTCAACTACTCTTCAATTGGGTTATATTTTATTTTAAAATATATTTTGATGATCAACACTCGTTAGTGGTCAATGTCATACACTTACCAAATTAGTTGACACATCAACTCATTTGAGATGTCATCCCATCCATGTGGAATTTTTTTTAATAAATATTATTGTGTAGTCAAAACAAAGTTGAGGATGACATGTAATCAAAAACTAGTTAGTTAGAAAATGCCTTTTTTCTCCTAATGCTAGTTGTATAGAACATTTTTAGCAACCTTAATCCCTTGTTTAACTATGCCAAAAGTAGGTGTTTGAAACTCAAAAGTCTAGGGGGTCTTCACCAAAAGTGTAGCCCAATTGAATAGAGTTTATAAAAAGAAAAAAGGGCGTTGAGGAATGGAAAAGAAAACCAACAACAAGAGCAATCAAGATATGGGAAAGGAGATGTACCTTCAACCCAAGATCTTTGATCTACAAAAGGGAAGACTATTCACCACAACCCACTTCATTCAGATTGACATTGAGTAACTATTTAGGAATTCTTTGATTTGTTTGAGAATTCATAGGTCATTCGAGTGAAAAAGGATGATGGCACCACTTTGGGACATGAACTTATTTGTAAAAATAGAATCCAAATAGTGCAGCACCTTGGCATTCCAGTTTAAATGTCAGCTTTAGACTCGGACACTATGGGAACACCAACACCTCCTAGCACATCTCCAATCACAATATCAACTAACCCTTGTGGATTCACTTGAAAGACAAAATTTTGTTAAGTCATTGAAACTAAAAAAAAAGTGAAAAAAATTTGTTCATAAATTACATGTAAGGTATTGAGTTCACCTGACGAAGGTAGTTGATGAGAATAACATGCTCGAGAGGCCATTTTCCAATTCTCATTCGAGAGGAAACCAAAAAAAACCATGAGAGATGCATTGCCTTTTCATGGAATCCCAATGGTCTTTTTGTATGAGCCAGAGATAAATCCTATTGAGATGATAGTGGTTAACGACCTCTTGGTGATTCAAAACTTGATGTTTTCCTTGAACCTTCAAAAGAGAAATGAAGCTGAAACAAAGATGGTTGACAACTTTCTAGCGACAAGTCAAGGCGTCTACTAGAACATCTCATGTCAATTCCTTCAAGTAGGTCATCGAAATCCCTTTTCAAGATTGTGACCACATAATCAACCGTGGTCACGTCTCCTAAAAGCTCGACGATCTCTTGGGGAATTGTCTTTTTCCTTTTTCCCTTTGTAGTAGACTACTTCTTATTTGTTTGAACATCTAAACCCCCAGAGCTTGCGAGTTTCTTTTGGAAGCCAGGTTCATGGAAGGGTACAATTTCGAGGGCATTCAATGTACCAACCATAGTCTTCAAGGTGGTCTAGGGACTAATCCTTGAGGAGGTCCTTGTGATACATGATGTTATCTACGTTCGGATCTTGCCAAATTCAAAGCAAATGGGGGAGCTCATTGATTGCACCCTTGGGTTGCAAAACATAGTAAAAGAACCTAAGGAAAACATGACATGAGAAATCACATCATCTTCAATGAATGATAGTGCAAGAGAAGTAAAAAATATAAAGATAATGGTTGAATTCTCACCTATAAAAAACTTTTTTGAAGGCCTCCTTTCCTTTAGATTATTGCTCCTAGGTTTTGTTATAACGAATACCATCCTTGGGCTTGAACTTCCAAAAAAAACAAGTCTCCCAAACCTCAAGTCTCTAATGGCGAATATATTCCTCCAAAGTCATGAATCCATGAACCTTTCTTATCATGAGCTTGAGGTCAAAGATTGTGGCAATGTAGAGCTTGAGTGCCTTAACTTCAAGCTACAAAAACCCAAGGTAGTAAGAGGAGGCATAAAGTGGACAACATATTGAAAATGGTGTTAAGGGAGTAGTTACTTGTGGTAATTATTAGTTAGTATATTTCTATTTACTTAGTTATTGTTTTAAGAATTATTAGTTAGATTACATAATTTTTATCACCATTTGAATTTGAGTAAAACATAGGACTGTTTTTGTTGGGGAATATTTTTGGAGAAGAGGAAGAGATGAAAACCATTGTGTCATTATATAATAATGAGCTTTAATGGAGTATGAGAGAAGACTATTTTGATTTCTGGAAAACATTTATTTCCATAGTCAAAGTTTATTGTTTTGATATTTTTATCATGCTTTCACTATTGGATTTTAATTCTGAACCAACTTCTAAATAGATCTGAATGAATAGACTTTGTTAATATTAGTTTTATTACATTTCAATCCAGATTTTAGACCAAAATATAAGATTAAAAATTCTATATTTACCATTTGGTGACCATCCTAAGGCTTGAATTTAGAATGTTGTTTATGTCTTGTCATTGAAATTTTTGTTTCTTCTTTAATTTCTTTTTTTACATTTTTTTTCAAATCTTGATCATAATTTTTTGTTTAGGAAACAGATCTAAATAGAATGGTTAATTGTGAGGATTTTGTTCTAATGTAGAAGTCTGTTTAAATTTGAATTAGGATGTGGAAAGATGGAAAATAAAATTGTAACTAGAAGTTTAAAGAGACAATTGGATTAGGTTATATTACATGAACAAGTGGAAAATGGCACTGCCATTAACAACAATTTGAGTATAGATTAGGTAGATTAGTGGTTTGAAACACCTAGAAGATTTTCTTAGACAAAATAGATATATCTGTGGACATAAGAGAGATTTGCAAGCCATAGAACGCCTCAAGCAACACCAATTATTCTTCATGAAGTGCAAATTGGTGAAGCACACAAATGCACCAACAATCTAGTATAAAATTCCAAGAAGGAAGACAATTAAATTGAAAATGCAGACTCACAGGTTGAATTTAGACAAAGGAGTTGGGAATTCGAACCTTAACGGAGAGTTGTGATGGGATTAGCAAATTTGATGCAACAATATAACCTTGATACTCTGATTCAAGAAGAAAAATAGAAATTCAACAAGTTAGAAAGGGAGGAAGTAGTATTAAGGTACATATTTGCTTCACCTCTTTATTGTTGAGATGGTTAGGAGAATGGAGTTTGAACAAAGAGCTTAGAATTTTGAACCATCGATTCATTATGTCGTTGAGCAAGAAACTACAATTTAGGGTATTAGAATGTCCAAAGGAGTTGAGCTAATTGTTGAAGGGGAAATTTGACCCCCTGAGGATTACCTCACCCACATAGATAATCCAAGGGGGAAACTAATAAAAATAACTACTAACCTGTCATAAATATACTAGATCTTACCTTACCATTTCAACTTACACTCACAAAACTAGTAATTCATTAATAAAATGGGTAGGACATGTAGTTACAGAAGGAGGGTAGGGACTATCTAGGAGAATAGTCCTATCGTCTACCTAGAACTACCATCCATTTACAATACTAAGAACTACTTTAAAAATTGAAAAACAGTAAGGGAGGTGGGAATATGGGATAGTAAGTATCGCCTAAACGCCTAAAGTACCTTTGAATGTTTAAAGGTAGGGGGTAGAAACCACTATAAACTTTGGAATTTTATTGTGGTAGTCCAAAATAGCCTACAACACTCCTCGGTATGCTACCTATCATCTGCTACCCTGATAGACCTCCTAATCAAAGCCCTATTGTCTATAGTCAACAAGGGACAAAATAATTTATAGCCATATCTCAAAACATCATAATCAACCAAAATAAATATCATCACTTTTTGTGGATTTTTTTTTTAAATGGGGCAAAAATGATGTTTTAAGCAAGTTGAAAGTGAAAGTTTTTTGAAGAGGCTACAAGTGTATTTCAAAAATATTGGACATTAGTGAAGCCATGTAACTTGTTTGTATTTGAAGTCTCAAATGAGACCTTAAGACATTTTAAAACCTAGAACTTCATTCAATATGTACAAGTGAAGCAAATGGCTACCATGTGGATGTGGTAGATGCCAAAATGGTGCGCTTGGGTTTAGGCTTATGTAATGAATAATTAGTTTTGAAATTGGCTATGTTAGGTAGTCTATGTTGACAACCTTTTCCTATAACACATCTTGGGTTTTTTCACTCATTA
>Ga0116231_10007417_pt1 | contig 20083 bp, 10 predicted proteins | sample S1TSphgellanicum_2_FD_89695 | JGI IMG/M metagenome (GOLD analysis project Ga0116231, IMG submission 89695) | Host-associated microbial communities from peat moss isolated from Minnesota, USA - S1T2_Fd - Sphagnum magellanicum MG | ecosystem: Host-associated > Plants > Peat moss > Unclassified...
TCTTTAGTTTGATTTGGTTGAGATGGGTAACTCCAGCCATTGCTGAATTCTCGGTTGGAGAAATAAAGGAGCGCATCGATAAGATCGACGATGCTAACAAGACCTTGAGCACCACCGTATCGGAGGGCGATCCTCGCTATAGCTCCTTCAGCGCCAAGATAGTATTTGTCCCCGTGGATGACACCAGATGTGAGGCAGTCTGGACTGCAACGTACGAGCCTGTCGGAGACATAGGCCCCCCTGAGCACATCAAGCAGATGATCGTTCTCGTGTTCAAATCTCTTGAGCAAGCCGTTCTGTCAAGGAAGACTTTGTCACACACTGAGGTTGATCTGGCTGCGTCACCGGATGCAATATGGGATGTGTGCAAGCGCGCTGACGAATTGCTACCCAAATATATATCGAATTCTTCGCTGCATCCAGGTTTCTGAAGGGACATGGTGAAGCTGGGAGCATCCGTGCCGTCAAAATCGACCCTAGTACGAAAATTTTCCCTTGCATGCTTTTTTACAAGTAGCCTTCTTGCACACTAATTATTCAAGAAACAGAGTTGCCATTCCAATAATCTCGCCATACTTCCTGTGATCAACAACTTAGAGAACAAAAATTCCTGCTGCCCGTAGTCTGATGAATCTGAGTAGTCGATAATGTGCAGTGTTAATTTCCTGATGTCGAGGAAGTGAGCGAGCGCATGGATTTCGTAGACGATGCAAACAGGACATTGGGGTACACGGTGGTGGAAGGCAATCCCGCGTACGACTACGTCAACGTCGGCTTGAAATTCGCCCTTGGAGCAACTGCCGGTACCACGGACGCAACATGGGCCACCACTTACCGTTCCAATGGCCGACATGGGACCGTTGGGGCACGTGAAGAACGTCTATATCAAGGTGCTCAAAACCTTCGTCAGTGCTACCAAGGTCAATTAATTGGCAGCCCAAAATCGTGTGCTTGTGCTTGGAATCGTATGCTGAGGCTCATTGTGATATATCATTCTAGTCACTGATGCTAGGAGTTAAATAGTTCTCAAAAAAGGGGTTTAGGGTTGTTCACTCCGACCCTAAACAGGGTACCCAAAAACAGTAGTAAACAACACTAAACCCCTTTTTGAGAATTATTTAAAACCTAGCATCGATGAGAAGAATGGTGTATTACAATGAGCATCAACATATGATTCCAAGCACATGCACACGAGCCAATTAATTGGTAGAATTATACAACTACATTGATTTTGTTTCATGAGAGTAGGTACCTTATGTACAAGGTGCCACCTCTGTTGCAGTAGAAATTTTATTAAGGTTCAGGTGCTTTCCACATACACAAATAATGCTGCCAGGTCTTGATAACAATATTAGAATAACATATGGTCGTTTGTCAATATTTTGGAGTGTTTATTTAATATTAAATTTTTTGGATTTTTCGAAAGTAGGAATGTTTTCATTGGGAAGCGCATTGTATATTAGAAAATTCTTTTTCCAAGTTTTCCTTCAAAAAAAAATTACAAAATAATGAAAATTCACCATGACAAAATCTTTTCTGAGGCATTCATGATATAAATGCTTGCTGCATGGCAAATGCACCAGAATGAATTTTCAAAATGTACCACTATGAGGAGTTTATTTGGAAGAAAAAGTGGAATGAACATTCTTTGTTGCACAGGTGACATCAAGAATGCTTGCCATAGAAACCAAAAGAGCTTTCCACCAAAGTGCCCTGTAGTAGCAAATCTTACACCATAAAGCTCTAGGGTAGTGACAAACTTGTGGTTTAAATCCCATGGAAAACATTCTACCATGCAAGTTATCCTCCAATTTACACTAAGAAATAATGGTCAGGTTTTTCCTACTAAAGTAAATGCCCAGGACAAGCATTCCCAAAATAAAGGGCCCAGGATTAGACTGCAATTGAATTCAACCTCGCATTTTGAAAATGTCTCCAATCCATGGATTTATCCATTGTAAAGCATGAGGTGAAGTGATCATGAACCTAAACATATGTAAATGATAAAGTGTAGGATTAGAAGGAGTTTTGCACATAGTCGGTAAGAGTGAGAGGGATCTTACTTTTCCAAATATGCATAAAACCCTTCCCACTCTTAAGGAGTACACAAAATGTCTCTCATCTTCTCTACAAGGGATATTCATCAATATAATGTGCCTTCCAAGTACACAAGGACATTTCACCAAGTGCTTTATACATAGAGGAGGAAATGGTTTGTGTCTTAAGACCTTTCTAAGATTTGAGATAAGGCAAGTAGGTGTCAAGGTACACAAAATTCTAATGGGATTTTTAAAAAAGCCTTTCTTTTACATTAGAATTTGTGAATTTTTTAAAAATCATAGCAAGTCGAAAAGGTCTCAAAATGTAGAATACAAGTATTTTAATCAAAGGTGTACAAGAATGAACATCTTGGTTCTGTATGTTGGATGTATTATGCATCAGACTAAGTAATTAGGATGAGATTAATATGGATGATAAAACCCATATTTAATCCTTTGGCTCCCAACTATGATTTCGAGATTATGCTTATTCAAATCTTTGAATTAATTAATTTGATCAATAAGTATATTTTTTGGTTGAATTTTTTGTTGAAGGCATCTTACAATCATTGTTCATAATGTATTCCTTGATGGTATCAAAACTAGGCTACCAACATAGGGATATTAGTATCATGTTTATGAGTACATGAATGATAAGTTGGCCAATACTAATGTTAGTCAATTTGGACTAAATACCAAAGAATGTAACAAGCTTTTGGGTGTTTCACATGAGGCATAGAAGACTAAAGTTAGGACCATTTTTACATCAAAAGGTTTGAAAGAAATAGTGATTATCTCAATGAATCCAACTCAATGACCCATGATGGGGTGATAGTGACACAAGTGTTGTTTGCCAACATGAGATTGAAAGTTAATAAAATCAATTAATGAAAGTGCTTTGTAATATCAATTGAAGGTTTGGGATCAATAGGGGTGTTTGATGATATTAAGAGGTCGACAACAAGTGGGAGTGCATTTGTAATGGTATTAGGAAGTTGCAATAATTGAAATTAACTTTGTGATTGCATTTGAAACTTGACGATTAATGGGAATGTATATGTGATGTTAATTGAAGGTCAACATTTCATTAGGAACATTTTGTAATGATATTAAAAGGTCTATGACTATTGATAGTGTTTTATGGTAGTATTAAGAGGTTATTTGAAAATGCATTTGAAAATCAATGACAGCTCATTAGGTGCATCCATAGTCAAAATACCACAACAAAAACCATGACCTAAGTCATGTTTTATGTTTAGTGTCCCATGGCAAAATGAACTTTTTGAGATGCTAAACAATGGATGGTGGATATGAATGTTTAATCCTTCAACCAATATGTGCTACAATGGGTCGTAACAATTAATTTAACACATTAAGAACATGTTCTGTTGAAACATAAACCTACAAGGAATGGAGGATTCCAAAACACTTCTAATATGATAGTATCATGTTTGGAATGTTAAATATTATTAAAAACATTCAATAATATTTTTGTTTTTGTATTCATGTCCATTATACTTTGTTCCAAACCTTTGGAATCTAACATAATCATTAAAAAATCTAATAGAAATATCCATTTTAATTGTAGCCCCAAAATTGAAAATTCTAACATCATTTCAATCAAAATGAGTGTTTAACTAAATTTTTGTGTCATCATGTAAAACATATTTTATTATATTTTTGATTAAGATATGAAGTGATTTGAACATTTTATATTTTTCTTTTGGTTCCTTTTGACAAGACTACACAATGGGACATGGTTTTCAAATGGAGATGTTGTAATTACAATTTGAAAGTTTGGCAACAATGGCAAGTTAATTTTAAATGAGCTTTAAGATCCAAGATGTGTCACTAGTGGTCAAGATGAACATCAACCATGAGAATAGGAACAAGGAAAAAATCAACAAATTAAAGGTAATCACTAGAAGAAATTCTTAAATCTATGACTCCATATATGACTGATTTTGTAGTCATACCAGACATTGTATGACTAAAAGCCCTTAATTATGAACAAATAAAAAAGGACAAGTAGTCATTTAATGTTTGATGCAACAACAATCATCTTATAATCATTAACAATAAGTCATTAAGGACAAGCCATATATAATGTTGAGGTGTCATATAATGAATGACTAAAATATGATTAGCAGACACTAAACCATTTGATTATTTAAATTTATACCTAAATTAAAATCATTTTTCTAGATTCTTATTTTTAAATATTTATAATAGGTAGGTAGGTAATAGGTTTAAGTAAGTTGAAAAAGGCAAGTAAGTAGGTAGTAGCTTAACCTACCCAACCTGATTTATGTAACCTATGTAACCTACTTATGTACCTTAATCTAGTCTATTTACCCTAGCCTTTTAGGAATGCACATAGGTTGCAAGTATTAGGAATTGAACCTTTCACCTTCACAATGATAAACCATGTCCCTATCAATGGACTAAAACATCAAAAGGTGTTCAATTTTGGTCAAGTTTTTAATTTCACATGTTTATTTCATATCACTATAAGATTATGAAGTAGGTAGCAAGTGGTAGGATTATAGGTAGGAAGTGGGTAAGTTCTAGGAAATAAAAGGTAGGTAGGTAAGTAGGTAGGTTGACGAAGTAGGTAGGTGGGTGAATGGGTAGGTACATAAGTGGATGGGTGGGTGGGTCATGTGTGGGTAGGAAGGTAAGTAATAAGTAGGTAGGTAGGTGGGTGGGTGGGTAGGTAGGTAAGTAAGTAGGTACATGAATGGGTTGGTGGGTAAATAAGTCGGTACTAGGTAGGTAGGTAGGTGGGTGGGTGGGTGGGTGGGTGGGTAAGTAAATAAATAAGTAGGTGGGGGTTAGGTAGGTGGTAGGTAGGTGGTTTGGTGGGTAAGCAAGTAGGTAGGTTGATAGATGGGTGGGTAGGTATGTACATAGGTAGGTACATAGGTAGGTGAAGGGCGGGGGTAGGGTTGTTTTTGTTCATATCAAATGACTTGTAGTCATTTTTTAGTCATTGTAATGACAATTAGACATCCATGTCACTTTGTCATCAATCATGGATGCCACATGGATGTAATAAAAATGATGAAAACTAAAATCACCCATCTTGTTACCACTTCATCATCTATTAGTCACATGCCCCATTAATATATGACTATGATTTTTACATAGGATTTAAAAATAGTCATTTAGGACCTGTAGTCAGAGATTTCTTTTAATGAATTCAAGATTTTTTTTTAATTACAAAAGAATCCAACTCAAGGTAAAATGTTAGGGCAATTTTGAATATATAACTAAAAGTCTCCATGCTAGCCATAACTTCTTGGGTTTGAAAGATGATCACCAATCACCTCATGTGATCAATAATCAATTTGTGCATCTTTTGTGACAAAAATTAGTGAATAGGGTTGCATATTAGAAAAGATTTGTGCATTTTGGTTTTGTTGAATCAAACCTCTTCATGTTTGTTTTTTCCATTTCTTCTTTAGGTCACAAATTTCCATTTTATATGCATTTTGCACTTGACATAAATTTTGTTATGAACTTTAGCTCATTACATGATGATCAACATTTGGAACTAGTTTTATCTCCTTATCTTATGCATAATGAAAATCTCTTCACTCATGTACCTTAAATCTTTTAACAATTATTCAAAATAGTTGTTGTGTGCAAAGTATTGGTGCTAGTCTTTGTAGATGCTAGAATGCAAAATGTTCACATCATGGTAAAAAACTAGGTAGTTGATGTTTATGTAAACAAACAAATCATTGTGATCAATAATATAAAAAAATTCATAACATAGACTATCTTATGGTCATTGAATCAAGTCTTACATGTCCTATTTTTTTAAGGTTTTAAAATTTCAATCAATGTTCCATTTTTGAACCCAATACAACTAGAATTTCAAAATGACTCTCTTTCAATTATAGGTCAATGGATTTCATTTGCAACTATTTCATTATTGCAAAATGTAATGAAGAATGCAACATCACACAATGAATTCTTGGACCAATTTCACATGAAAACATCATACATGATAACATTGACATGTTTCATGAACAAAATAAAATTTAGAAACATTGTTTAATGGTTCACTTTGACATCACCCTAATAAAATAGGGGTCTCATTTTTATACTTAACATGGTTGGTGATTGTAAACATCACAAGAGATGTCAACTCCTCAAATTTGATTAAAGTGAAATTGACTAGGTTCTTAAACAATGCCAATGTGGTTCACATTGTTGTCAACACATTTAAAACACCTATAGTCAAACACTAGAAGAAAATTGGGTTTTTACAACCAATCAATTTGCAACTACTTGTGATTATTTGTCGCTTGCAACTAATGTTGGTTATTTCTACAACTATTCTTTGGATTTGGTCATGCTTGCAACTATATTCCAATTAACTTGCGACTAATGTTTTTTTCATCTTTTCATTTGAATAGTTTTAACATGTTTTTCATTCAAGAAGACCCATTTATGTACCATTAGATGCAAATGTGTCCAAATGAGTAGTAGCCATCTTGGTATTCAAAGTGTATTATGTGTATTATAAGTTGTATGGGTTTACAATGGTGTACTAAATGTAATCTACCCATTAATATATGACAAAATATTACGATGTACATGTGTACAATACGGGTTATATATATTGATTGTATTCAAGTTATATGTAGGTTATATTTTGTACACAAACTATTGTTAATTTTTCAATCTTCAAAAAATTTATAGCAATTAAATAAATGAATAATCATGTACAATTATTGCAAAATCATTATAATTACAGTAGTTATACATTATTAACAATAATTATTTGATTTATGATTGAACTTAATATACATAATTTCTAATTTATATTTCAAATTAGTATTCAAAATATTCACAATAATTTTATTGTAATTAATGTCATTGATATAACTATTGCAATTATATTAATTTCATGACATTCAATTAAATCAAATATATTCCAACATAGACTATTATACTAATTATTTATACTTTTGGAATACAAATAACATAACTATAATTAATGTATAATTATTATAACATACTAGTTCTTCTACATTAATTATAGTAGGCACATAATTTAAAATTTAGTTCATTATTATTTTAAAATTTTGAGTTTTTTAAAACTTAAAGTATTACCACTAAAATTAAATGATTTAATTTAACTTGAAGAATCGTAAGAATGATATTCTAATATACTAGAATATCTAATTATGTATTTACAAAATAAAATCGTTATAAAAAAAAAACTGCAAATTAAAAATAATTATAATAAAATAAATTACTTACTACTGCTTATTGATAATAAATAAATATTACTACAACATAAATTTTCACATTAATTAAAATGATAGTTATTAATAAATTTTTTTGTTTATTTTACATATTTACAATAATTTTATTTTAATAATAGAAATTAAATTTCATATCAATAATTTAAAATTTATGTCCTATAATTAAGATTTTTATTTTAAAAATTTATAATAATCTTAAAATAATGAGAAAAATTGAAGTAATTACTGTATATTTAAACAAAAAGATACACTAAATAATTGTATGCATTATTCATTATTTAGTTATTTACGGTAAATTGTTAATATTAAAAAAATAATTTTTTTATTAATAATATTTATTCTATATTAACATAAAACTATTGTAAAATAACTATAATTACTTAAATTATTTGTAAATTAGAATTACAGGATTTTTGTGATTATTTTATAATTAAATTTAAATATTCACAACCTATTATATATAATTTATAACTTAAGTTCTTAATTAAATTTCTAGAATAACATAATTTTATTAAAATTATTAATGTAATGATAATAACTACATGGATTGTAATATAATAAATGATAATATTTATTAATTATAAATTACACAAAATAATTATTGTAATTAATGTTATAGTACTTTAAAATCATCGTAATTACTTCATACAAGAATTAATTTATATATATATATATATATATATATAATAGGACATATTTATTCAAAATCAATAATTTATAACTTTAAATCCGAATTACAATTTTTGAAAAATTATATGTAATTAAAATAATTATTTTAATGATTGTAACTGCAAGAATTATTATACATGAATTTAATTTTTTATTTTTCAAATTCTTTCATTACATATCTATGATAAAATATTTGTATAGTGAATTTATAATAATTAAAAAAAATAATGTATGTTAAAGAGATTATTGTATTTATAGTTAATAATTACCAATAGAACAAAAACATTTATTTGAAAGATAAAAGTTTTTATAGTCATAAATGTAATCATAGTGGGTAATTATTGTAATTATTTTAATATTACTTTAAAAATAAATAATTCATGTAAAAATTTATTTTCTAATAGGAATTGGCAATTCATTCTTTATAATTTAAAAATAAATATTTATAATAATAAATATTTATTATAGTAATTAAATAAATTTTACATTAATTATATTATCTATAATTCGACCAGATTTTAAAAAGTAATATTTGGTGGGTTCTCCCACCATGGTTTCTTGTTCTAACTTTGGTGCCATCAGAACTTCGCAATAGGTGGGTCGAGTTGTACTTGAGTTCTAATACCATGTGATGCACCCCAAATTCCTTGATAGATTCAACTATGAGTCTAAAGGTGAAAACATCGGAAGGATAAAAAGTTGGGGTATGTTCCCTGGCTCATAACACTTCAGGGGTAGAAGGGCATGCTGGAGTTCCGAAATGGGGACTAAAATTAGTGTTAAGCAAGTCAATTATTCACATGGACTTGCACAAACTAAACAACAAGTTGGTTAATGCATAATTGAAGTCATTTTGGTGCATGGACGAGCCATGGGTAAACGCGGACTCATAAGACTCACCACAACCCGGACTTAAAGGAAGTCACCACCTTCCCCCTTTATAGTATTATCTGTGCTTAGTTATAGGACCCACACCCAAATGTCATTTTGTTCGAGACTTTCAAGTTGGGACTCCCGAAATTCCTAAAATTAGGATTCTCGTGACTTTGGAGGCCCATAACTTTTTGTATGGACCTCTGATTGAGGTGAAGTCTAACGCAAAATTGTAACCTTTGTCAAAAACTTTCCAAGGATATTTGGCATGTCATTTGCATGCAAGTAAATTAGGGCGATTCCCGACTTTTAATGGTCGGGAATTAAATTGGCAGTTTGACTCTCGACCCTTCTTTTGGCTATAACTTATATTTTAAGTACTCAAATGGGTCATGCGAGCCCATTTAAATATCTATGTTTCAAGAATTTATTAATGATATAAAGAAAATTTCAATATCATTTGACCCTGTAATCACTCTTTGAAGATTCAAAAGTCCATTGGGATTCCAACTCCCAAGGTGGGAGCCCACTTGGGAATGTGTGGGTCATTCCTTCACACTTTTTTACACTATTGGGAGCATGAAATTTGACTTTTGGGCTTCATTCTTGGCACACATTTTTGTAAGCCCTTGCTTTGGTTATAAGCCCAAGGCTATGGTTGTGACAATATGTAGCTTAAGTTTGTAGGCCCCTATTTACATAACTATCAACTTAATATTAATATTTTTTATGAAATTCATTTAAAATGCCATGTGGCATATAAAATTATCCAAACATTTGAATTGAACGTCTCAAATTATTTCAAAATAATAATAATAATAATGTAAATAATAAATATTCGGACATGTGACAACACATCATTTGTTTTCAATTGTGACCTAAATAATCGCATTTTAGTTGCATGTGACAATACGTATATAATGGAATCAAAAGATGACTTTATATTTGTTGATTTTTCCTTTCATCCAATACCCTTTGTTGTTTGTGAATAATATCACATGTGACTTGTTCAAAACATTTAAGGAGATTTTAGTCGCAAATGTTACTTGCGACTAAAATTTATTTACAGAAACTAGTAAAAAATATGTGTTTTTCTTTTATTGAAATCTACATATTGACTAGCCCACTCCTCCATTTCATGTGTGTTGAACAAGTTTTCAGAGTTGTTGATAACATATGCACATGCTAGCCTTTCTATCCATGTCACGAAACATGTCATCATTACTTCAAGAAAAACTAGAGCTTAAGAGAACTCCATTTGCTCAAAGAGAAAGAAAAAGAAGAAGAAGAAAAACAAGAGAAAGACAAAATAAAAAGGAACAAGATAAGCAACAAATGAAAAGGAAAAGATTTGCTAGGGAAAGCTCCTCCTTAACTAGTCCCATGTGAGGCAAAAGATTGCTCCTAAATCCCAGATCTAACTATGAAACCCTAAACCTAAATCCTGATTTCTAACATTAAAAAGTTAGAAACCCACATACGAAACGTTCACAATCCATTTAAACATAAAGCTTATTTGGGCAGCCTATAAGTCCCCAACAAATTATGCTTGGTCCCTATTTTGTGAATGTGATCCCCAGTTTTGATGTTTGATGGCAGCTTGGCTTACTTAACAAAAAAACTGAGGATGAGACGACAAACTGGTGACCAATTGGGGTCCAAACTAGGGCCCAACTAGGGATGACTTTAGAGATAATTAGTCACCTAACTATTAATACCCACATACCTAAACGAAGTGGAAAACTTTTGGTGTGCTAAAAATACTTGGTGGGAAACTTTCATGTGCCTACCCAATGTCTCAAAAATTACCAAAATTCCCCCATCCCTTGCAGGAAGAAGGAAAAAGAAACCCTAAACCTAAACCATGATCTTCAATGCCTACATCCAAAATCCATCTGTCCACGTACCCATATTCTCAGAGATATGTCACGTTCACACATCACACAATATGGCGCACAAAATTTCAGTTCCAAGCCTCGTCAGAAGGCTTTTATTATATCAGGCTCTTTGCATACTGCAAAATGGGTTTTGCCATTCTCTTGAGTTGGTGTGTTGTGCATTATGGAATTGCTTGTTTGTGTGCGAGATCAAAAAATTTGGAGTTAATATAGAATGTGGATATTATGAATTCTTCATAGGTCACATTTTAGGGCAGGTTTCTTTTGTTGCTTATCATCATTATAGTTCTGCAATTAGCACCTCAAAAAAAGACTAGGGTGGGTGATCAAACCCATATATTATGCATCTTGTATGGGGAGGCAAACAAAACCTTCTTACTCATCTTCCCTTTAGTTAAACTTACTCAATTTCATAGTACATTGGTTCTGCTTGGAAAGGAGAAACAACCCAACAATTTAGATTTCAGTTGATCCCACATTTTGAGGAATGCTCACTAGCGTTACTTCTTCGAACTATGAGTTCATTTTTTGGGAAGTTCATGGAACATTTCCTGTTTTGAACATTGCTGAGTTGAAGTTTGAACTCACCTCAAGGAGAAGAGCCATTGCATGATGATCCATTTCATTTGTTCATGGTACGACTTGTAAAGATTTTTTTTTTTCCTGATTTATGTTTGTTTGTTTGGTTTCTTTCCCTGCTCACTGGTAGTTTTGGGGATTTTACACTTTCCCTTATAAAAAAAGAAGGGTGATCAGTAAGAGGGCTAAGGTTGTTGGCTTAACAATTCAAATCAAGGTTTTGAAAGAAAGGAATTGGGTGTATGAGATATACAAGGGAGTACACCACATCAGCTTTATTTACGATTTCAACGTATCACAGGATTTTTCCACATAAGTCTCCACCTATATTTTGTAATGCTTGACAAAAGCTAATTAATATGAAATCCATGTCAACATATATTGTAAGATACTAGGTTTACTTTGGCTTTCTTTTTGTACATAGAAACTCATTTCCAACAAGGAGAAGGAGATTTCGTAGTACCTCATTGGTAATCCACTTTTAGAGTAGTTCTTACACATACATCAATTTCAGCTACCAATTTTGTGTAAGGTAAAGCTGTAGGGGGTGGGAACAATCTCAAAATAAGGACAAGGTGCGGGCAAGCTTAGTTTGGCCCCCACATTTTGCTAATGCCCCCACACTTGTGGAATATACCCATGATAGAGTATAGCATGAGGTGAACACCATCGTGAACTTAAACATTCGTAGATCATGAGCCATAAGAGGTGTGGGAGTTTTTATGTCTACTCCTGAAAAAGTGGAAAGAAATTATGCTTTACTTATAGATCTTAGATCTCTCGTCTTCTCTTTTCTAGGAGGGATATTCATGGACTGCCTTCCAAATACACTTAAAAGATTGTTTGATTGCTTCTTTTTGTTGATGTTCTTTACAATCTTAGGAACAATGGTTTTTGATGGTTTTTTGATGGGGGTTGCACACACCACTTTCACAAAGTTTGGAGTGTTCCATGCCTTAGTGAAACATGCACAAAACTTATAGGTACTTTGGGCCATACCTGTGGGCAAGGATTACACATTCACTTGGGTGGATAAGAGTGTGGTGCAGCTCTCCCTTTTTCAAAGAAAGAACAGGTGGAGTATGGCTTGGGTACATGGACCTGTGGGTGACAGTTCTCAAAGAATTGGTTCTGACTTCTGACCCAAAACCACAGTTCCCAAAAAACCAAAGAACCAGTCAAAAGGACCCATGATTATATTATCCTTTAAAAATCAGAAATAGGGGTTCTTCAATTTTGAATTTTTTTTTTAGAACCCAAAACTGAAGGTTATAAGTTATAACCAATGTTGGATGAATGATGATGAACCAATGTTGGATGGTTCTTTACTTTCATGAAGGACCTTCAGATCTGATTCTAAAAAATCAGACTCCAATTGTGGCTCCAAACATAAATGGAACCTAAAATCTGGTTCTGGGTTCAGTGCTTACAAAAGACAGTTCAATTCCAGTTCTGAAAATCAGACTTCCAGGTTCTGGGTAACCCAGACTGGGGCAGACAGTTAACTGCCCATCAACCTTCAGTTAGCCCGTGGATCTAGTCCTTTTGTTTTTTAAAAAAACTTGTTTTTCAAATATCTGGGTTCCAGCTCTTCAAAAATGGGGAACTGATTCTTTAAGAAAATTGAGAACTCAGATTTGATTTCAATTTCAATTTCAATTCCAAAGACCAGACCCAGTTCTGAATTCAGGTTTTACTAATGGAAATCAAAACCCAAAGCTCTAACCCACCAAACCAAGTACCCACCCAATAGTGGTTATAACAAAAAAAAAAAAAAACGCACTGCCCAACAATGGATGATAACACCTTAACACTAGAAATAACTTGCAGCTTAAGGACAGAAATAGATGATCATCAAACACACATTGATATCAAAACTATCAAAGCCATGGATCTCATGTATTTTACACCTTTATTGGTCTTGCCTACCAAGGCATGGATCTCATGTATTTTACACCTTTATTGGTCTTGCCTACCAAGGCATGGATCTCATGTATTTTACACCTTTATTGGTCTTGCCTACCAAGGCAAGGATATTGTGTTTAGATTCAATATAGAGTATTGTGGCTTAATGGATTTTGGCCCCTAGGTAATAATAGGTCTATTTTTATATGAGGATTTTTGAAAGATGATATTTTGGGCTTGTGTTGAAACTGGAGATTAGTTACAGAGTTATGATATCTTGAAGCATTCTGGTTTCTTTTAGAGGATTTTTTTGAAGATTATATTTTTGCATGGTGAAATATTTGAATTTCCATATTTCTTCTTTTGCCTTAAGATACATACTTTTAAAATATAAATGACAAGCCCACAGTGTGACACACACCCAGCCCCTTGTTGGTTTGATGGATGGATGAACAAATGAACGAATGAAAACCTCAAAACACCAAAAATCACCCTACTGAATGAACTGCACAACCCAACTCTTCAAAAACTCTCCATCATTCCACCCTCAGTTACTAGGAGGTAGATCAGGCATGATGCCTGCCAGGCCAGGCAGGGAAGCAAAGGACTGACAGCAGAGTCCATAATACAGATATAATTGCTTCACTCTGGTGGAGCCACAACAACAAAAAGGATGGATACTCTATCCTCTCACTGTCCCCTCCCACACACATAACAGTTGCTCTGAGCACAAAAGCTGTCATATTTAAAGTACCCCTCTCTGCACAGGTTTTGAGGTGGTGCAAGATTCATGTCATGGTACTGGTGTAGATAAGTTTTGCTTGAGCCAAAGCTTTTTTGTGTCAGAACTGCAAGGAGATTGCTTGCTTGCTTACTTGCTGGCTGGCTGGCTTGCTTGCTTGCTTGTCAGTCCTCCCCGTGGACTTGGCAATGACAATTGATTGGACTCCATGAATCAAATTCAGCAGAGTTGTATGGGGTTCTGATCGGTGGATTTTGTATTACTATATCAGTTTTGCTCTTCTCAAGTTGCAGCACAAGCGAGCAATCATCCCAAACAACATTTAGTGTTAATTGAGGGAAATTTTTCTTTTGGTAGAAATTTGTCAAAGCTGCAAAAAAAAAAAAAAAAAGTGTCTTGCAATGTGACAAACTTCTTCCACCCAAAGCTTTATTTTCTTTAATAATTATTTCACTAATTATAATAAAAACAGGGAACTTTTGACAGAATATTCCTTCATATTTTGTTGAGGGCTGAATTTTTGGGGGAATTTTTGCATCAAAAAAGAACACATTGGAACTTCTAATGGGGGTGTAAAAAAAAATTTAGTGCCAAAATGTCACCAAATTCCTCGTATGTGGAAATGATTCTGATGACCAGAATGAACCAACACCCACCAGTGCACCATCCATTTGAATACTATTATGACTCTGAGCTAACCACAATGATTTAGTTAACTAGTGTACTGGGACCCAATGAAAAAGTTTTTTCTGTCCACCAACCATCCATCCCTCGTGGTTCAGTCTGCCGAGGTCTGGCAACCATTGCCACACAAAAATTGTGGTGGGTTTTTTGTGGAGGCAAAATTGCCAACTGGTTAGAGAACAAGCCAAGCCTCCTTCCTCGCCAAAATTTTTATGTAGTACTCTGGCACAGTTTTGTGAGTATTGCCACTAGTACAAGTGCCCTGGCATGTGCTTTCAGCTACCAGCTGAAGTATACACAACCAACCACCCCCAATTGACCCTTGTCATAATCCTTAACTACAGCACTCATTCAGATGAGAGAAGCTCAGAAGCACACAATAAATGTGGAAAATGAGTGTCTTCTGGGGTTATGATTGCCAAATCCCAAATTTCTTTACACTTTTTACTCACCAGATTCTAGATCAGGTTCCACAAGGTAGCCAACAATACAGAAGGATGCTGAAAATGTTTTTATTTTCATATTTTGTGTATAGACCAAATTTGGCTAAATTTTCTTATGGATGATAGCCACTCACTCATGCTACATCACAAAATCCCCCCACCAAAAAAATTAAAAAAATAAAACTAAAAATGACCCAAACTCATTAACTGGTTCATTCACCCACTCATGTGTGAAATTGTATATATGATGAGATTGTAGTTTGTGTGGTTTGGTATTTACTTTTACGATGATGAGAGTGTTTGTAGACAAATCTACATGGCAGGACTTTGAATAGATGGATGGATGATAACTAGACAATCCTCTGAACTTTCAGTTAAGTTTTCTTATCCATGCAGTTGAGCAAGCTTGATGGGTATTTCCAGTATTTTTCATATGGCTGTGGATACTCCACCACATCAACAATCAATTTGCTCCTCCCATCTCATGAGATGAGCAAATCAATTATCAATGCTACTACCCATTTACTAAAATCTCAACAGCATTCAATTATACAAGCTCACACCAATTGGTTGATATCAGCCTTTTGCTGTATAGCCTAGAAAGTAAGTAAGTAGGTTAAACATTCAAAATCTGCTGCACTTGGAACAACAAGAGTTTATAGCTGGTGTTTGTTAGGGTTGTGAACTAAGAAACAGTTGAGAGCCCAGAAGTGGCATGTGAGTGCCAAGACTATTTATTATTCATGGTAACTAGCACACTCTAACCGTTTACCAAACATAACCATCCCTTGTGATGATTGAGATGCCTTCTTTTCATCCACCTGGAGAATGGTTCTGAAATCTTCATCCAAGTAGTAAAGGGGGGCCACAAAATTGGACCAATGAGAGCCCAAGGTGGATAGATACCTTGTGAAACAGAGGTTGAAGATTAATATGGGTTGTGTAACTCACAACCTGACAACCAATCAAAGCATCAAGATTCTCATCAAGAATACCATCATCCATTTGGAAACCTGTTATGACTTAGTTGTGGATGAACTAAAACTGGATGACCAAGGTTCCACCTTGGTAGCCCATCTGGCAAACCCTCCTACTGCCTCTTCACACTACCCATGGAAGTGGGTAAGTAACATAAGTAATCAAGAAATGTAAGTGGTTGCTTTGTAGGTAGGTAAATACTATATACCAGTGTAGGGTTGTTCTTTACTTTCATAAAGAGCCTCCAGTTTGCTTCTCAAAAATAAATTTGAACACTTCCAATTTCAGTTTCACACATAAACAGAATTGGGAATCTGGTCTCGGGTTTGGTTCCTCAAAAAAAAATTGCAGTTCAAGTCCTAGTTCAAGTTCTGAAAATCAGACCCAATTTTGGTCTGATTGCAGACCAAAAACCCTAAACCCTAAACCTAGACTAAAACTGGTTGTTAATTGTCAGTTAAACTCTGATTAGCCCCAAGTTCTACTTTTTTTTCCCCTTTTTTTCCCACAAAATCTCAGTTTTGGTTCTAGTTTCACACATAAATGAAACCAGAAATCTGGTTCTGGCTCTGGTTCTTAAAAATAAAATAAAAATCCAGTTCCCAGTTTTGGAAAAAGCCAGACCCAGTTTTGAATCTGTTGTTACTAACCAGAACCATAACCCATGGTTCTAACCCTCCACCAAACCAGGTACCTACCCAACACTGGTAAAAATATGTAAGCCACTTGGTGACTACTAAGTACAAAGTAGGTAGATGGATGTGGATGTTTAGTACACAGCTAGCTAACCACTATCATTAGCTATTGGACAGGAATACAATGAAAACATGTTTCCTGTCCACGCACCATTCGTCTTCATGGTGTGATGGTGGAGTGATGGGGAGTGATGGTGGGTGCCCACATAAACCCTAAACCCTAAACTCTGGCCTTGTTCATTTGTTACATCTGTTCAGACTGAACATACATTTGTGATGTTCTATTGTGTTGCACAAACATCAATGCAACACATGCAAAGCACAAAAATGAGAACTGTGGAGCTTCCAAAGTGAACAATTTTTGTGGAAGCCAACTCAAAAACACATCTAGTGGAACACGGTTAGATAACATCACACCCCTCCTTGGCTTTGCAAGAATCCCCTTGTGAGATCGTCGAGTTGCTGATAAGCTAATTACCAATGTTGTAATTTTATCGGCCTTACCTAACATGGCAAGGATATTGTGTTTAGATGCATTATAGAGTATAGTAGCTTAAGGGATTTTGGCCCCTAGGGTAATAATAATAGGTCTATTTTTATATGAGGATTTTTGAAAGATGATATTTTGGCTTGTGTTGAAACTTGAGATCAGCTATAGAGTTATAATAATATCTTGAAGGATTTTGGTTTCTTTTAGAGGATTTTTTTGAAGATTATATATTTTTGCATGGTGGAATATTTGAGTTTCCATAATTCTTCTTTTGCCTTAAGATCCTATTTAATGTAAATGGCGAGGCTGCAGTAGGGCACACCCTTTGTTCTAATATTTTTTCTTCTTCCATACATAAAATAATTGTACCAATGTTATTATTTTCTGGTTCTAACAATTTTTCTTCAATGTAGGATAATTTTTATACCAATAAAAAAATTACTCCATAAGCAATATAACATTGAGAAAGTCACAATTTCATAAGCACAAATCATCCCTTGAATATAAGGGATGCTACCCTATTATTTTATTTTATTTTTTGTGTTTTGGAAAAATCAGACTTGAAATTGGATTCTCAGTTCCATTTTTGTGTGGAGCCAAAATTTGTAATCAAAACTCTTCTAATTTATTTTTTAAAATCAAAACCAGAGGTTTCTTCATAAAAACAAAAAAACAACCCAACACTGGTTCAGGCCCTAGACCCTAAACCTTAATCTATTTGAAGAGATTAGCCACACACACACACACACACAAATACATGGAGGTATTCAAGTGGACCTCCTTTGCTTGTAAAGAATCAGTTTATTAGCACCTAAAAACATGGTGCTGGCCATGCACACCATAAAGACCCCAGTCCCTTGCTGTACACGCCTTGAGTCAGTGCAAAAATATTTGGGTATATTCAATATGGACAATGAAAGGCACCTTTTCTTTACTGGAAGGAGTATACATTGTAGAACAGTGTTTTTTTGTCCAATTTTGTGATGTAGCTGAGGGCAATCATCCATAAGCTGGTTGTAGCCAAATTTGGCTATTAATGACAGGAAAAAAATTAAACACACATTATATATATATTTGGCTAAATATTTGAACTGTGATAGAAGTCTGAAGATTTTTTTTTCTCAATGTTTGGCAAAAAAATTTCAAAAAATTCATTGAGTTTGGGACAATTTTCAATAAAAATGACAATAGTGACAAATTTTGAAAAAAAAGAAAAAAAAGGTTGCCATAAATGTAAAACACACCTCCTTTTTTTTCTTTTTCTTTTTCTTTTTCTTTTTTTCCCCTCTTCCCCTAAACAGATGTAAGAGTAACACATGAAGGGATGGAGGCTTAAAATTTCTGGTTTATGTCACCCGGCACCCACCAATGTACCATTCATTGGAAACCTGTTACATTGATCAGTTGTGGTTCAACCCCAAATGAGGCATGATTTTAAAGCATCTCTGCCAACACACTACACAATATGTTTTGGATGAAGATCAGTAAAATATTGCCCAATAGACTTAATAAAATTGACATGTGTTAGCATTTTTGCTCAATATGCTAACAAGTAAAAAGTTACAACACTAGTTAACACAAGCTCTTGATTGGTCCAAAAGTGGTTTGAGATTTGTAAGTTCTGACCTTTTTAAGGTCCCAAGTTCATGTTTATGGGTGTGGCTTGGAATCAATAAATTAGTAATCTTAAATGATAAAAATATTGTTGTAGAACCAAATGCTTAATATGGGTGAAGCTACTCTAAGTAACATATTTTATAAAACTCTCTTTTTGCCTTGGCCCCAACCCTCACCTAGGTAAGTGGGTAAGTGCTACTTACATACTTAGATGTAAGTAATGCACTTGATGACTAACTAGGTAGCATTACAAGAGAATGTGGTAGGAGCTGATGACACATGTTTGAGACAAACTTTATGGTGTTCATTGTGGCATAAATAAAATTAATAATTATTTTTGACATTAAATTATGGCACATATTACATAAATGTGCCATGACTTAATGAGAAATTGTAATTTTAATATAATATATTTCACCAATAAACATCACATATTGTACATTGTAATGGATGAAACCAGCTCACACATGTGTGGTGAGTAGTGTCCTTTGGTGTGAGAAAAACCACATTCTCTTGTAGTGTGTAGGCAGATGGATGTAGATTGTCAGCACATAGCTAACCACTGGAGTCAGCTATGGGATGGTAACACAAAGAAAAAGTGTTTCCTCTTTGTACACCGTCCATCCTAAATGGTGCACTGGCAATTGGGCGAGGGCTGGTGTACTTGGGCCAAAAGCTTCGCAAGTTAATAGTTGCACCTCTGATTCTACCATTGAAAACTTTACTTTATACACTTTGTGCACCATGCCTCTCTCTCCCTTTCTTTGCATGTATTCCGGGAAAGGGTAACAAAACCCATGCACACAAGTTGAATGCAGGTGGGTACTAGAAAAAGGCCTTGTGCAAAGGAAAAGTTGCAAATTGGAATTTGCAACCTGTGAAGAATTCATAATTGGCTCATAACCAACCAACCAAACTTGCAGCCAACAAGGAGAGGAAAAAGGGATGAAGGAGATGAGAAAAAAAAAAGAGGCTAAAGACTGACGATGGCAAACGGCAACAAGTGCAGATCATAAGGTAAGGAATGAAGAAAGGACAAACCCCAAAAAGTGAAGGATACCCAAAACTTACTAGAAGGAAAAAAAAAAAAAAAAAAAAAAAAAAAAAAAAAAAAAGAAAAAAAAAACACCAAAACAAAAAAAAAAAAAAAAAAAAAGAAAAAAGTACACAAAAAAAAAAAAAAAAAAAA
>Ga0116231_10007418_pt1 | contig 20082 bp, 15 predicted proteins | sample S1TSphgellanicum_2_FD_89695 | JGI IMG/M metagenome (GOLD analysis project Ga0116231, IMG submission 89695) | Host-associated microbial communities from peat moss isolated from Minnesota, USA - S1T2_Fd - Sphagnum magellanicum MG | ecosystem: Host-associated > Plants > Peat moss > Unclassified...
AACACCCCAAAGACCTATGACCGACCCTCAATGATCCCTTTCCCCCTTCCTTCCCCCCCCCACCCCCCCCCCCCCACCCCCAATCTTTGGGACCGCTTCTAAATTATAGTTCCTCGAAGAGCCTTAGGACCTGTAATCGACGCTAATTGACACCTCCATTTCATTGCTTCCACCACCGTGCCCTCTCTGCTATTTTGGACCCGACTTTAGGGACGCCCCTATCAAGTAGATAAGCAGTCTCCAAATGTAGCGGCATGTCACAATTACAGCACCGTATTACCATCCTAAATTAGCATAAACTGGGCTCCAAAAATAAGGTTGTCACTAAAGTTCAGTTTGATGGTTTTTGGGAAAGTATGAAACTTTATCTGTAAAGTCATGCCCAGTTGGTCCTCAGTATGGACCTCAGTTTTTCACCTCACCCCCAGTTTTGGGTTATATGTAAAATCTGCCAAACTAGGAACCAAACATCAAAACTGGGGACTCTATTAAGTTATGTGATTCTTTGGGGTAGCCTTCAGTTATCACTCAATTTGAAATGATCACTTAATTGGCAATTTCAAATCACTCAATTCCAAATTGCCAATTGCCAATTTTTTATTTTTTATTTTTGAAAAATTGGCATTTTTTTTCAAAACATTAGCAAAATTAGTTGAATTTACATTAAATTTCCAATATTCCAAATATTTTCTTTAAAGAAACGAAAAGAATAATCCCCCGTCCCCCCCCCCCAAAACAAAAGAACTTGTTGCCAAAAAAAAATAATTATTTGTGTGCCTTTTGCTGAAGTTATTATCATGAATTGTAACAAAAGCAAAAGAAATTTGTGAACAATCATGTCACTTGCCAAAAAGTTTCAAATCAATTTCTTGGATGTTGTATTTTTCATGTTTTCATTGAGAATATTTGAATCCTTGGGCAAATCCCTAAAACCGAATGAAATTGAAAATGATTTATTTACACGCTTTAGTACTTTTGTTCACTCATAACATTTACATTAACATTACACATAAGGTGACAATCAATGTTTTTTTTTTTCAACAAAATTTAGTATCACAATCTACTATCCTACTATTGAAGAAGGTAAATGTTAGGCCATGCTCTGAAAAGGGGACGGATTATCACATTAAAAAAGTTGGCATCCATTAGATTTTTGACATTAAATGATCCTATTTAGATGAAATGGGTCGAGTTTTTTTTGTTGTGTTCACATTAGGTGGGTGGTGTGTGAGATTTTAGGGTTAGGTTTAGTATGGAGTTGTGGAGGGGTGTTGGTGGATTCTTCAAACTTATAGTAGTTATGTGTGTTTCTATGTTTTGTTGTTTGGTTGAGTTTGCATTTGTGCATTTGTGTGTTTATGTTTGTTGTGGGAGTTGTTGGTGTTGGTAGTGTTGGTTATGAAAATTGTGAAAAAAGTGATGGTTTGGAAGGTGATGATAGTGGTGATTTTGGAAGGAGAATGTCTGGTGTGAAGCATAGTGAAGTTTTTCAAATGCATTTTTTTAATTTTTTTTTATTTAATTCTTGTATGCTCTTTTTCCTCTTGACCATGATCACAAATTTTGAACTATTTTAATAATTAAGGACTTCCAAAAATCAAAATTCAAAACATGTGCATCCAAAGGATCAACACATGGTGTTATTTTTATAAGTATATTAAAACCTACAATAAATTTGAAAACATTTGGTGGATGTTTGAATAAAACGAAATATGTCGTTATTTTTAAATTTAGGGAAAAACATAGGACAAAACTATAAAAAAAACATTGAATAAGTAATTTCTAAATTTTTTTAAACATACAAAAAGACCTTTGAAATTTCATGAATTTGGATCAATTTTTCATAGTTGGAACTTAGCAAGTAATGGAAGGGCATTCTAAATTATTGTGTTCTTGTAATGTAATTCCAATGAAACAATAAGTAATTTCCATTCCATGTGTTGACTCTTTTATTTGTTAATGTATCTGTTATCTTTTCACTATTTTGTGTTCTTAATTCTTTAAATGTATTACATTGAAAATATCATTAAGTTAATTTGAGCATGGCTCAAAAGAAATCAATTGTTGACTTTAAATATAATATGTAACATGAAAAGAAGGTTTGGGACTTTTAAGTTGAGGTGTTAATCTCATGTGAAGTGCTTGAGATTTGAATATCATCTTTTCACAAGTCAATAACTATGCATTCCGTAGAAGGAACCTCCATGCTTTACATGCAAATTAACACTTTTGTATAAATCAGAAACTCAATTATAAACAACACAAGAGAAGTTACGTGTGTGTTGTTATTTATGATATGATAGGTGATATTAAAGCTAATATATTGTGACCTTGAATGAATGGATGGGAAATGGAACAAGTTGCATTCTTGGACATTTATGCAAACCAAAGAAAAGTGTGATTCTTATTCATAAGAAAATATAATATTTTCATCAAATTCAAAGTTGAGGATATTGTCATCAATAACGGTGTGGAATTTGGAAGTAATAAACATCATAACACCTTTTGACCCACCCAAGCTTGCCATCCAAGAAAGGGGAAAAAAAGTTTGTAAGACATTTCTTAAAGCACACCAAGATGTGATTGTGAATAAAGTAGTGCAAGAAATTACTAACAAGGTGACTAGAGAAATTGTAGACCAAGTAGCATGTGAAGATGTTACATTAGCCAAAGAGCGCAGGATTTCATGGGGAGAATGCCCAAGGCAAGGTGGAACTTAGATCGGCAAAGGAATTTATAGTCCTTTTTATGGACTTGGACACCACAAAGGCAATGGTGATAACAAATTGAGGAAAAAACCTTGGAAATGAAGGTGAATTCTATGGCACCTAATGAAATGTCCAAGGTGGCCAAGTAAAGGAATACCCACAATAAATAGGCCTTTAAGCCACTTAAAGTACCCAAGGTTTTGACTACCTAGCAAAGATAAGGAGGTTTATGTTCAGGTGGAAGTTTATTTCAAATTAAATCAAACCAAGGATGCCAAGGGTCGTGTCAAGTCATTTTGGTTTTTGTCTTCATCTCCCAACCAATCCACATTGATGTTAAAAATGGAGTTTGAACATCAAATTAAAAACAACATCACCTTTAACCCTCATGAGCGAATTGTGATTTTGTTTTTGTTGAAACAACTTTTGAAGTTGTAAACGTACGTTGAGACCAAGTGGTGACTCAACTAGTGGTTGGAAATTTCAAAGAATAAGGATCATCCCATCAATATATGTTTCAATGAAGGTGTAGGAAAAAAAAAGGAAGTTCAACATGAGGCAAGTGTAAAGGCTATGTTTTAGTCCAAGTTGCCTAAATCTTTAATTGAGGACTGAATGTCTAAGGATGTAGTGTGGCAATGGATTATGTAACTTGAAATGCATTATGACATGCAAATGTCATTAATAGTATGAATTGTTTGTAACTAGTGCAAACTTTCTTGCATGGCCATGCCATGGAATGGTGGGCAATGGAAAAGCAAAAGGCATTTATTGACTTGTGTTACACAAACTAAAAGAACTTCAAGTTTATGGTTAAAGAGAGATTTTTATTGAATAGCCTAACTCTAAAAAAAGGAATCCTCCTTTGATGGAATTGAAACAAAGCAAGTGTTGTGGATTGATGGCATAATATGTGGAATGGTTTAGTTGAACATTAAGTCTTGTTTTGATGAAAGAAAAATATGCCAAGAAAGTGGCATTTTTCCATGGGTTGCAACCTTAGATGTGCAACTTCATCTTTCAATGGGCAAAGGTTGTTAAGGGTAGAAATCTTCTAGCCTAACTAACTTAGTGGGCATCCTAGTAATTATTTAATTATTAGTGATAGATGTTATTTATGGTCTCCTAGTATATTGGGGGATGAAGTTATTTTGATTAATTTCATGTGGATGAAGGATTGGGTTTTGGTTCACTAATCAATTGGGGGATTTTTGGAGAATATTAGGATAAAGGCTTATTTTCTAGGGGAAGATGTGGACCATGCGTGGATTAGTGAAAAGGTGAACTTGGATGAGGGGGATCATTTTTTATGTAGCATGGTAAAGGAGGAGTAGGGGGAAATATGGAAATGTTGGGAACATTTGGTAGGAGAAAACCATGTTGTACTTCATAATACAAGAATATATGGAGAATGAAAGTTATGAACCTTGAATGTACTCCCATTTTTTAAATTTCCATCTTGACTTCTTGGATGTGTGAGTGTAAGTTCATCTTTCCATAAAATATTGTAATTTTTTTTATTTTTTAGATTACCTTCTTAGTTTCATTTGAAATATCATTTTGGAGCTTCTAGAGCATGACAACGATTGCAACGAAAAGCAACTACAATTGCAATATAAGGTAATTGCTAAAAGGCAATGTGCATAATGATGAAGGCAATATGAAGGAATTGTTGTTATGTAATTCAAAAATATTTTGCTTGGGATTAGAAGGTATTACCTTCTAGTAATGTAACCTATTTAGGGATTTTTTTTGTAAGTTTTTTTATTTAAAAGTAAAATTGCCTTTAAACAATAACTTTGTAAGTTTTTTTATTTAAAAGTAAAATTGCCTTTAAACAATAACTTCTCTTTCCTTTTTTTGATGTTTTATTTTTTGTTTGGTTACTTTCCTTGGTAGCCGAATCCATAGTTATATGGAGGTGCCTTGAAATGAACTAATTTAATTTGTCAAATGTTTAAGAAATGAACCTTGCACTTAAATTTTTTTAATGGAAACCAAAATTGAACATGAAGGGAAGACTTTGAATAACAAACCCAAGTGAAAACAAACATATATGCCTTCTGTGTAGAATCATGTGGGGTCCAAATTCTTTAAAGTGTAACAAAATTTTGTCACATCATCACCTTTATTTGTCTTTTTTACCTAGTCTTTTTTTACCATGTAAAGACACATTTATGGATGATTATGATAGAATTTGAATTGTAGTGGTATAAAATATGGTCCTTATGAAATATTTGACAACTTTAGATTCATTGATTTTTATGGGGATCAAAATATAGAATAAAAAAGGGCTGCAACAAAGATTAGACCCTTTTCATCCTATGTGGTATACTTTAAAAGATTTTCACCCTATGTTCATATATGTCTTTGAAACCTAGGAATATTTGTTTTATATATTTGTAAACAACAACAAATGTAAATGCAATAATATGGTAGCTTGCAACAACTTGTTGTTGAATTTGCAAATATTGATGCCCACAAAACTTGTTCACAATTTTTTCTTAAACAAATATCAATTAATTTGAATTTGTACAACAAAATATGATTAATAAAAATAAAAATAAAAATGAACATTCTTGTTATAATGTTTTTGATACATTTTTTTTCATGTTATAATTTGATACACTTATTAATTTTAGGAAAAAAACTAATTTATTTTGCAAGTCATACAATAACAATTGCATAATTAGTTATGTTTAACATATATAAAATAATAAAATTCGATAGATAATACAATTTAACATGTCCTAATAATTTAACATTGTTAACAAAACACAAAAAATCATTTGAATAATAATAAAAAATATTCATACTTGAACTCTCAATTTTTAGAACACAAAAAAAAGTTCTAATAAATTTGTGAAATTTTTTATTAACAAAATTTCAAACAAACAAAATTTGCCTTAACCTAATTAACTAAGTTAATAAAATTTGATTAGAACATATCAAACATTCACAAAACTTATCAAATCTTATTGAAACAAATCCTATAATCAAAACATTATCAAACTTCACAAAAATTTGTTGAAATGAGTTTAAACAAAAAAACATTAGCATGACATGCAAAATTTTGTTCAAAACAATTCTACATCCAAAACATTAAATTGAAAACACATTTCAAAACTCAAATATAAAATTTAAAAAATATTAAAAAATTAAAAAACCATGTTTGCATGTATATAAATTGTTTCAAATGTTCAATTCCCAATGATTATAAAAGGTATTTACACATTATACTTAAAAAAAACTTAATATACATTTTTTTCAAATAAATAAATTTTAAAAAAAGTGATTAAAAAAAATCAATGCTTGTTCTTGTTAGTGGAAAATGAAAACAACAAAAAATGATAAAGTTGGCACCATGTATCTTTTACAAATAATGAATATGAATGTAAAATTAAACATTTGTTGAAAATAACATTTGTTGAAAATTCCTTCACCAAATAATACAAAATGTCAATTGCAAATAATAATCAAATTCAAAAACATTCAAAATAAAAGAATCTAACACACATATAAATTATCAAAAAATTAGAAAAAATACACATAACCTTCTTTATGATGAAATAATCACCAAAATATTTACATCCAAAATACATAGGCCTTTTTATTAATTTATACATTCATCATTCATAACACAACAAAACACAACAATTGTAATGATACTTGAACTATATTTATCCATTCCACTATTCAATATAAACAATAAACAATGCATATTGATGATGAACACCTAAATAAGCGCCCAAAAATGAATTATTTATTTTTACCTACATGTAAAATATCAATAATTAAAAATAATAAAATGAATAATATGTATACTATCATTTTTACATCAAGTCAACATTTTTTAAAATATTTTTTATATCACACAATACATAAAATTCAAAGTGTAACAATTTAAATGAAGATGAATAAAAAAATTCAAATATTAATTAAACTTGATAGGAATTTCAAAATTCCCACAAAAATAAAAAAGAAATGTAGAATTCAATATACATCATGAATAAAAAAATTGAACAAAAAAATTCACGAAATTCAATATCAACACCAATTAAAAAATTAAATTTTTTTTCACATACCTTTAACACATAATAAACAAACAATTGACCTTTAAAATGGTTTATATTAATGTTGGGCAGTTATGTTTTCATGAAAAACCTCTAATTTTAATTCTAAAAAATTAAAATGGATTTAGTTTTGAGTCCGATTTCACAAGAAAATGGAACCCCAAGTTCAATTTAGTCCGGTTCATAAAAAAATTAAAATCAAGTTTCAATTTTGGTTCTAGTTTTAGCTTTGGAAATCAAACCACATTTTGGTCATATGTAACTCAGTTTGATTAACTATTAGTTAACCCTTGGTTCCAAACCATTTTGCCCTCAATTTTTTTTCAAAATTTTAAATTTTAGTTCAAGATCAAATTTAGTTTTAAACTTGATTTCAACTTTGGTTCGAAAAATCAAACTTGGTTTTAATTTGATTTCAACTAATTGGAATCGAACCCAATGGTTTTAATTGGCCAAACCAGGTAACTACCAACATTAGGTTAAACATAAGATCATTTGCTTCCCTAACAAATCACAATGAAAGACATAAAAGAAACCACAAACAAAGTATTCCATAAAAACCAAATCAAAAACATCACAAATATGCAATTGACATACTACAACAACAATAGTTACAAATCAAAAGTAAATAACACAAATAGAAACACAAAATCATATACAACAAAAAAAAATTAATTAAAAAAATCAAAATGAAACCTATAAATGAAGATGCATACCAATAAAAATCAATGGTCCACAAACTCACACATATGATAACCTTATCACATTTGCCACATTCATATCAAACATTATCAAGTTATGACAATTTTATCAAATCTATAACATTAATATGATGAACTAAGGAAACCTATGATGCATTGAAATGATCAAATTGTTTAACAACTCAAAACTCATATTAAAAAATTCAAAACATTGCTTTCAAAATAATACTAACAAATAATTCTTTTTTCAACACTTAGTTATCAAGTGGGTAAGATGTAGTTGTGACACCTTGGTTGGTTTGCCTTGCTTTGTCATGTTGAAATCTCCAAACCATATCACTCACTATTTTGCTCTTGGTAACAATGGAAAACCTGCTATGAATAAATACATTAGGGCGATTTCTCAATGTTTAGACAATGTTGTGCAAAGTGGTCATTCCTGTGTGTGTTGCTGTTGAAGGTCCCCAAAACATGGCATATGACTGGCACTGTTGTTCAAAACCACTCCTCAGAAATATGCTGGAATTGCCTGCTTACAAATAAGATGTCCATGATGTACGAAGGTTTGTTAACATGAAAAAAGGTTTCAGCTGCAAGGGGTTTGAACCTCTTCAGAAAAACCATAACCATAAAGTATTGCAATCTTAAAAGACCATGCTGCTCATCATCTATGTCAATTCATAAAGCACCTTCTTTGCTTTGAAATCCCCTCCTTTACACCATTGTCATACAACATATACACATTTGCTTTGTAAATTACCAAGGTTACATTTTAAGTAGATGTGGGTCATCTAACTAACCATAGAGCAATGTCCACACCTACAAACCATTCAAAGAAACAATAAGCCATTTTCAGGACTCCTCAGAAAACATTATCAAAAACCTTCATCAGATCATCAACAAGAAGAAAATTGCAAAATCCATAAAAAGCTATATGACATAACATAATATATCTCTGTGACTCTGTCTGCTTTTTGTGTCCATCAATTCTGCTATCCTTCTCCAAATGTGTTCTCATGTTTTCTTTAAATACCCTTCTTGAGGATCAAAACATCAATTGCACATTTCCATCAACAAAATGTCTGCAGCGAAGTAGCATGAGTTTCTGCTGCTATTTTTTACATGATTCTTCCCCCTTTTCCAATAGATCCTAAATCCTAAATCCCTAGGGTTTCCTAAAACACAAATGAGGCTTGGTTAAGAGTTGGAATAGCACTTGAAACTCACATGTTGACATGAAGCATGAAGGACAGAGAAAACAAAACTGGCAGCAAGAAGTAGAAAAATGAAGACTGCCTTCAATCACAATGAAAGCATGAAGGAGAGAAAGCATGATGGATGGCAGCAAGAAGAATGAAAAATGAAGACTAAGTTCAATCACAATGAAAGCATGAAGAAGGTGAGAAGAAAAAAGCATGGCCAGCAGCAACAAGGAGAAAGAAAAATAGAGAACTAATTTCCATCACAATGAAAGCATGAAGATGGCAAGAACATGACAGCGGCAACAAGAGAGAAGGAAAATGAAGCTTGGTATTATGAAGTGTGAGAAGAAACAAAATGGTTTGTGATCATAGGAAGCTACAAAACAGCTACTCTAAATCTGTGAAAATCTCATTTTTTCTCCAAAAAATCTCTACTTGAGGAGAAGAGTGAGATCTCATGAACCAAATATGCATCCCTGCCTAAAAACTCCATTAAAGAGGAAAAAAAAACTATGAGAAAATTGAGCTGGTAGAAGTCAAAGAGGACTTATGGCATTTGAAGTGCAGCAGAGATGCCAGTTGTGGGGATGGCATTCACCTTGGCTTCAAGAAGCGAGCTTGAGCTGCAAAGCAAATGTGGTCATCATCATGTAAACACAAGAATACTTTCTTTTTTTTTTTTTTTGATTCAGTCCATGAATGCTGCTGCCATCATCATCATCATCATCATCATCATCATCTCTCTCTTGTATTCCTCCTCTTCCCCTCCAATGCTCTCTCTCTTCTCTCTCCAGTTGCAACAATCCCCTCAATTATCATCAATAATCCACATTCCTCCTGACAAAACAAACAACCAGTACAAAAACCTTATAATACTCTCTGCCTTCACTTTGCTCTTCCCCTCCACAATCAGAAACAAACAAGATCTTAATGTCTATGCTGCTATTGGAAAGAAATCTCCACAACACAGCATCTTCATGTCTATGCTAGTGCAAAGAAATCTCCACAACACAACATCTTCATGTCCATGCTCTTGCAAAGAAATCTCCACAACACAGCATTTCATTGCAGAGATGCATGCACTAGTGAGATGTTAATCATAAGAAGAAGCAGCAGCAGCAGCAGTGGCTTTGAAAATCTGATTGCAATTGCACACTTGTTGATTTCCTGACTACTTGGTGACTGCAAGGAAGCATACAAGAAGGGTGATCAGGTTGCACAGAAAAGGGGGAGGGTGAAGGTGCAAGATGAAGGAAAGTTTGTAGAAGTTTGTTTGTTTGTTTGTTTGTACCTACCTTGGAGCAACGTGTCAGCAGTGGCGTTGAGCTGCGGTACCATCCGAGCTGAAGCTACTGCACTGTGCAACGGCAACAACGACTGCACACACGCCAACTCTCCTGGTAATCTGCTCGCACAAAGATCAAGCGATTCAGTTTCCGGCACTCGAAGTTTCACCCATAGACATCTCTCACTCTCTCTCTCGATCTCTCGATTCTTCTCTCTCGCCGTTGTCAAGGGAGTGAAGAAGATGAGGTAGGTACCTGAAGAAGACGGAAGCGGGGCGCCTGGTCTCGAAGAGAGATTTGAAAGAGCGGGAGGGAGATGAGACAGAGGATGTGAGGCGAGAAGAATTGCTGGCAACTACTGCGCGTTGTGCTGCTGTTGTTGCTGCAGTGTCAGCGACACCGCTGTTTCTACAAATCTTGAACACCTGCTTGGTGGTAGAGGACCAAGACTTCGCCATTCTTGCTGCCATGATTATTGCGTTCTCTCCTTCTCATGCTCCCCTAACAAATCCCTTCCTACGACAGAAGTGTATCGCTAATCTCTCTTCGTACCGCTTCTCTCTTTCACAGACAGCGTCTCACTTTAGGGTTAGGGCTTAGGGTTTAAAGAGCGCCATCCTTCCACAACTTGTGGTTTCGCTCATCGCGGCTGTTGTACCAGTTTTTCGTCGTTTGCTCTCTTCTCTCGCGTGCCTCGGATGGCTTTCAAACTTACTGAAATCCCTCTCTCCCCTCTCTTGTGTGACTCTTGTAGCTGTTGTAGGTAGTGCGCGCGCTCTCTGGGTCTCGCTGTTTGACAGCGATGGGAAAACAGACTACGAAGGGTGCGGCCGTGAAGGGGAAGCCGAAGCATTCTTTGGATGAAGGGAGGCGAGATGGCAAAAATGGGACGCGCACAGCAGCCACAGTGCGGCGTCTTAAGATGTACAAGTCTCGACCGATTCGGAACAGCAAGGGACACATGCTTTACAACCAGTATCAATCTAAGGCGCTTCCATCGACTCGCATTCAACCTGATCGTCGCTGGTTCGGTACGTTTCTCTTCTTCTTGATCGGCACCAGGCGAAGAAGATCGGCAAACTGACTTGTTCTTGTTCTTGTCCTTCTTATTGAAATTCAATTCGGCTTCGTGGTGGTTTTGTACAGGGAATACAAGAGTTGTAGGCCAGAAGGAGCTAGAAAATTTCCGTGAAGAGATGCGTGCAAGAGTGTCAGATGCATACACTGTTATACTCAAGGACAAGACATTGCCTCTTGCTCTGCTCAATGATCGTCAGAAGGTAAATAAGACCTGATCCAATCCCTTCCTTCTTCAGTTCCAGAAAAAAAATTATATTTTGTGTAGTAGAATTGCATCTGGACGATTCAGCAACACTCAAAAGACTGCAACAAAAGATTGCTGTGCAAAACCCACTTCAGAATAGATGCTGCTGTGTCGCATTGTTTGCAGCATGTGCCACCTTTGCAACTTCCCAGCTTTTTCCTTCTCTCTTAATTACAGCTGTGTCAGGTGCTCTAGATGTTGCAGACAAAACTCAAGGAGAAGTAGTTTTTGCAGTTTGGAATGTGGTGTGGAATTTGCATCTTGGAGTTGGATGCGAAAGGCTTTCCTGCTCTTTAGGGTTTGTAGGCGTGCTTCTGTGTCTTGCTGGGATGTTGTAAATAGCTAGGGTCCTGAAAGTTGATGGCTATGGTTTTTTTTTTCATTTGCAGCAAAAAAAGATGCACCTTTTGGACACAGAGACTTTTGAGGATGCTTTTGGACCAAAGAAGAAGAGACGTCGGCCAAAGCTTGCTGTTGATGACTTTCATGGTCTTGTTCAAAAAGTTGATGAAACTCGAGGTTTGTAGAAGAAAGAATGGGAGGGATGGTGGTGTTGCAGAATTTATTTTTTGCAGTTGTGAAATGAACCCATTGCTTCGGTTTACATCTTTGAACTTCTGGTACTTGTTTTGCTAAGTCTTGGGTCGCTGAAGTAGGATGCTTGTCTGAACAGAGAACTATGAGGAGAGTCATGAGATGGAGTCTGCAGTTGGAAGTGGGGAAAAGGATGACGGTCTGAGGGACCAGGCCCGGCACACCATGTTTGACAAGGGCCAGAGCAAACGCATCTGGGGGGAGCTGTACAAAGTTGTTGATTCCTCTGATGTTGTAATCCAGGTACCTCTTTCTAGTCTCTGTTTCCATGCACGTCCTAAATTCATAGTTTTTCTGCAGACCTGTAGTTCATTAAGTAAGGGTCATTGCCACCAAAATCCTGCACTGTAAAGGATAATCATGTGAAGTGTAAGCTGCTGTGATCTTTTTATGAACTGAGATCTAGTTTTTATCCTTTTTCTGGTTCTGATGCTGTGGAACTCTGGACAGGTGTTAGATGCTAGAGATCCACAGGGTACAAGGTGCCTCCATCTGGAGAAACATTTGCGAGACAACTGCAAACACAAGCACCTTATTCTTTTGTTGAACAAGGTTGGGCTGGTTCCAGAACTGGAAACAACTGGCCTTTTGGCTTGAAGAATCCCTTGTTAATCCTGCAGCATAAACAGCAATCTCCAAGCATAACTGTGTGATAATTTCTGGTCAAACTTTTTGTCTGGGTGAATGTTGTTGTATGGTGCTTTTTGATCTGGTGAGAATTCTTGGAAGTAGAGATCAGCCTGAATGTTCTTATGCTTTCTTGTGATGCAGTGTGATTTGGTGCCCTCATGGGTGACAAGGGGTTGGTTGCATGTTCTATCACGAGAGTTTCCCACTTTGGCATTTCATGCTAGTGTGACTAACCCATATGGGAAGGTTAGTCCTTTCCTTTATCACCTAGATTGTCCTTCCTCTACTTTTGCATCTGGCTTCCTTCCCACTTTCTTTTGCCCTCAATGTCCTACAGCAGCTTTTGTACAAATAGAGCAGCTCTTGCTGCTTTGTGAAGTTACTTGTTTTGGGTTGTAGTTGATGTTGGGACTTGGTTGAAACTTGGTGGATTTGCTGGTATTGTGAGTGGAAGGAGAGCTGAATGGTTGCTATGTTTTTCTGAATGTAATGTGAAGGGCTCACTTCTGTCTCTGTTAAGGCAACTTGCCCGCTTGAAGAGTGACAAGCAAGCCATCTCAGTTGGGTTTGTTGGATATCCAAATGTTGGGAAATCGTCAGTTATCAACACTCTACGAACTAAGATGGTTTGCCCTGCATCTATTGTGTCTGTCCTCCATACCCTTTGAAGTCCAAGATTGTATCAGATGCATTTAGCAACTGTCTTGCAAAAGTTGAGCATTTACAACAGCTTTTGTTGTGTAAAGATGTTATTGAGTTGGTATTGTTTCAATACAAGTTGACTCACTCCTGTTGCATGCACAAGGCACTTTGGAAGGGTTAGGATCTGTATCTTGTTGTGGTGACATACATAAAATGTGGAGTGTTGCCCCTTGGCAGGTGTGTAAGGTGGCCCCTATACCAGGTGAGACAAAGGTCTGGCAGTATATCACTCTTACAAAGCGCATCTTCTTGATTGACTGCCCAGGTGTGGTCTATCACAGTCAAGACAGTGAGACTGACATCGTATTGAAGGGTGTGGTAAGTCTACTCCTAGCAATAATCTTTCAATTTCTAAGTTAAGCTTTGACCAATTTATTTTCATCAACAGGAAATGCAAGCTTAAATTGGTATTTTTTGGGTTTGCTGAGTCTACCTTCAAGCTTCCATGAATTTTAGTCTGTTACTAACAACAACTTGCATCACTACAATGTGCCATCTATTTCAACAACAGTGTTCCACCCCACCTCTTTCTTAATATTTCTGATCAGTAGTATACAGAAGCTATTGGGTTTCTTGGTTGCGTTAGAACAAAGAAACTATCTAGCTGATGTATTTGTTGGTTGCATGAGACCAAAGAAACTCTCTGTGGATTTGCAATGAGAGATATGTGACTGTTCTGAAGCCAGAGAATTGAAAGTTAAGCTATTGCAGAAGGTTTATGTGTAGGCATACACTTACTTCTGAGTTTGTCTATCTTCTTTGCACTCTTTATAGGTGGTGAGATTTGCTTCCTGTAGTGTCATATTGTGGGAGACCCTCATTTGCACTTGTTTGAAAACTTGGCCAGGTTCGGATAGGCAACTTGGAGGATGCCACAGAGCATATTGGTGAAGTTCTGAAGCGAGTAAAGAAGGATTATCTCAAGCGAGCTTACCGCATTCATGACTGGTAAGGAACTGTGGAGTGCTCATTATCATTGCCAAGTGACTCAACTTTCAATTGAGCACATAGGTTCTGTGTGTAAGTCCACTGTAGTATCATCTGAACGACTGTCGCTGACTAATTGTTTCATGGCTACAACTAGGCTTCATCTGGACATGTCTTGTAGACATTAGTCTGACATCTATGTAGATCTCCCATACACATTTTGATGATTGTTGTGGACACTGGGGTTATGGGCTGATTTATATTTTTGAAGAGTGTTGTGTTTGTGCATGACCAAGAGAAACACATTGACCACATCCTTTATATACTGATGAGAATAGTTGTGAGTTTCAGGGAGGATGACAATGATTTCTTGACACAGCTTTGCAGGCAATCAGGAAAACTACTAAAGGTACACTGCATTTTTCTGATATCCTTAGTAAGTACTATGTGCATCACCTTCAGATTCATGTGCTGGTTGATATGGTGAATGTGTCCTTGCCTGATTTGGAGGTTCTCTTGTAGTCCTTACCTTGATATTGACTAATATGATGTTCTGGTGGAGTTTCATTTTAGGGTGGGGAGCCAGACTTGAAGACAGGAGCAAAAATGGTTCTACAGGACTGGGTCAGAGGCCGCATCCCCTTCTTTACGCCTCCCCCTCAGACAGATGATGCAAAGAAAGAGGAGGTGAAAGCTGCAACTGCAGCAACACCTGGACCAAAACCTAGTGCAGACACTACACCAGAAACTGATGAGCAAAAAGCTGCAGCTGTAACAGCAGCTGCTATGGCAGCGGTGATTGCAAAGCAGAAAGTCAGGAAAGTGCCCATGAAGGAAAACTTCTTTGATGTAGATGATGCACGTCCAGAAGGTGTGGTGTCAACAGATACAGACGGAGAAGATGAAGAGATGGCTAGTGATGATGAGAATGATGAAGAGGATGATGAAGAAGTCTTGGGTGAAAGCAGTGCTGGTAAGCATGACTTGCTCCTAGTCTTGTCTCTCCTTAATGTTCCAAGGTCAGTCAAGGATACTTTAGGCAGCCTGAAAATACCAGATGCAGTGTGTGAATTGGAATAGGGGCATTAAAGTGTCCCAGTTCTGGTTGCAGTTAAGTGGCATTTGGAAACAAGGTATTGGTAGGGTTCAGCTGATGTAATGGAGTTTGAGCATTTGCAGCTGAATTTTGCACAGTGTGTATACTTTCTTATGACTAAGGATCTTTCTTCAGATGTTTTGTAAATTGCAGATTTTTGGTTTTATTTCTATTAGAGGATCTTTGTAGCTCATGAATTGTGCTGTGTCTTGCAGCCAAGGGAACAGCACAAGGGAATGAAGATTCGAATGCTGGTGCAGTTCTGGATACTGGAGAAGACGCTGAAAATGTGACTGATGATGAGGCTGTCACATGGGAAGATGTTGTGAAGAGTGTGCAGATGGAGATGGGGGTTGATGTTGGAGCGCTTCCTCACAGTAAGGAGGTGCGAGGTTCCAGCAAGGAAACTGCTAAGCAATCAGTAGACACTAGACAAAGGAAGAGGAAACAGGAGAAGCAGTCAGTAGCACAGTTAGAGAACAAGAGTCCAAAGAGTGACAGGATCCTGAAACGAAGAAGAAAGAGGTAGCAGTATTGTGTTCCATTAGCAAATAATAGTTCCACCAGAGACTGTTTCATGTAACATCGGTTTACCAAATGAGAGGGTGGCATGGTGTATTAACTTTGCTTTTTGCTCACCACTTTTTTGAGCAAAATCCCTAAACTTTCAAAATCTGAAAGAAACTCTGAAGGATAGCAACTCAATTGTCCAACATTCCTGATCTGCTTGCAAACCTTGAGGTTCCTCCTGAATACATGTCATTATGCTTTGTGACAATGTCAGATGTCATCTGATATGCTTCTTACTTTTCTCAATAGATCATGAACTGAAAGTTCCCCATCTTCCCTTCCTCTTTTGTTGTTTGAATGGCTTTTGGTTTTTTTATGGTTTTATCTTCCCTGTTCTTGGTTTCCTTGGTCATCTCCTTCTCTTGTAGATTGTTTACCTTGCCAGGATCATGGCTGAGTCTTCCCATAGTGCATGAAGTGAAGTTTGGCGGTTCAATTGTGACTTCACCCAATAACAATAACTTGTCAATTGCCCATGCTTCTTTACTCTTTCATGGTTCTTGGAAAGCTGGATCAAGACTGAGTGTGCCAATGATTTGTGGAGCCTGCTGACAGATACCAAGCCTGAGGAAGTTGCAGTTATATGCACCTGCATAAACTGTAAATCTCACAAGTGTGATGCCTGCTGATCTGATCAAGGTGGAGGGGCTTGCCATCAATATTGTTCCCATTTATGCTGTGAATTTCAGGTGCAATCACAAACCCTGGGCTCTTGTTGGGAATTGTCTTATGTGGAGTGCTTCAGCTGTGGGTCTATTCAAATGTGAGGAACAGAGGAATTTTGATACAGTTTGGAGTTCCATTTTTGATTCTAGCCTTTTGGACCATGATCTGGCTTGCCAATAGCATCATTTGATGGAGTACTTGCAGGTGTACACCTGTGACCATGGCCTCTCTCACTGACACATATACCGAGTACATGTAGGCATGTGCAATTGATGACCATGGCCTCTCTCACTGACACATTTACCAAGTACATGTAGGCATGTGCAATTGATGACCATGGCCTCTCTTGGCTACATGTTTACTGAGGACTTTCATGTCTTCTGAGCATCACCACTTCAACAGCTCGAGATGTATGTAGATTCTTATGACTATAGCGCACTCCAGGTATGGAACCAACATATTTTCTGGACATGGAAGGTTTTTTGAGTGGGTGGTTGTAAAAAAATCATTCTCTTATGGAGGTTAATGCTTACAATTTAGAGTGAAGTTATTTAGCACTCTCTGGAGTCTGATGTATTGTGGGTGGGTGGTGGGCATTGTAGGGGACTAATGCATTGGTGATGCAAGGTACTTTCAGTCTTAGTCCACATGGCTTAGTTTTTCTTTCATGGATGTTTCTATAGGTTTGTGTGAATCAAGCTACAAACTTCACTCCTGCTAGTTAGACTTAGGGTTTAAGGCTCATGTGTTGGTTCTGCCCCGAACTAGTCTAGTGTAACATATGTAAGTGTATGAGAGTTTTATTATGAGTAATAATACCTGATAAAAATTAATAAGATTAAGGCATAAAATTAAATAAATTATATATATATATATATATATTTGGGGTCAATTTTAGCATTGATGGTTTTCGTACATTAAAGAAGGCTGGATAGGTATTAATTTATGTTTTTTAGCACCCCCTAGTTTTGTCAAATAATAGTTAGTAGGCTAGTAGTAGTTTTTCTATATGAATTTGTATTGTGTGCTTTAACTCTTTTTGGCTAGCTCCAGTAATACAAGCTTCAAGATCTGTGGATGGTATTTGGTCATTACGATAGGGTCACCTATGAGTAAAAATTGCACTGAATTTAAAAAAATGAGGAACATAATAGAAAATTATGGCTACCCACAAATTACAATGCAAATTTATTTTTTTCATTTCAAGGCTATGGAGAGGGGCATTTGAAGAATTTTTAATTTAGGGGGTTTATTGTTTATTCCTTCTCTTGTTTGCACCAGGTTGGTTGGTTTTTTTTTTTTTTTTTTTTCCAATTTTGTGAGGTTGCTGGACCAGTGATCCTCCAACAAGAGGGCTTAGCCAAATTTGGCTAGAGATCAGACAGAAAAGTAGAAAATTTTCAAACCCCACTATATATTGGCAACATACAAGAACCTATCATCTAAATGTGGCAAGTTCAACCTTTTTCATTTTTTTTTACCCCCCTTTGAAAGTGGTGACTTATAGCCTTTTTATTAAAAATATCCTTTCGACTGCTCAGTGCCCCTGCCTTTTTTTTTTGTTACCAAGTGGTGAAAGTTCTTCACAAAAAAATCCCTAATATGCACACATGCTTATTGATATTATCCCAATGTTTTGCCAATTGTTCTTCATAATGTTCCTGTAGTTCTCATGTGTTCCTTAAGTTTATCTCATATGTTTCTTCTGGTATTCCCAATAGCTTCATATTTTATGCCATTTTTTTGCCCAAAGTCTTACTCTTTTAACTTACATAGGTAGGTGGTCAAATATCAACAAATTGGGCACTAGTGATTATCATAAACTTGAATCATGCCTTAATCTTTACTTCAACTGTAATATGTTTTTAAAAAAAAGATTATCTATCATTCAAATAAGAACTTGCTTTGAAAACATAAAATTATACTTGTCTATAGATCTACATAAACCCCAATAGAAGTTATGTTACACACAATATGCAAAGAAACATAAGAAGTTCACTTGAGTTATCACACATACATTCTCTTTTGTGTGTTTCACATGGGACCATCATACATTATGATCAAGTGTTCAAATATATGATCAATCCTTCAACAAGACATCACCGAGATATCATCGCTAATCAATACAAGGGGTGTGTGTCATGTCACGCTATGGCCTTGCCATTTGCATTAAAAAGTATCTGAAGGCAAAAGAAGAATTATGAAAACTCAAATATTTGACCATGCAAAAATATAATCTTCAAAAATTCTCTAGAAGAAACCAAAATTCTTCAAGATATTAATATAACTCTATAACTAATCTCAAGTTTCGACACAAGCCAAAATATCATTTTTCAAAAATCCTCATACAAAAATAGACGTCTTACCTAGGGATCAAAATCCGTTAAGTTACTATGTACTCTTTATTGAATCTTTGCCTTGGTAGGCAAGGCCAACGAGAACCATCAAAAGCAATGTACCACTAGATCATACAATCCCAAACTAGTTTCTCCCATCTCATTCATGCACATGCTCAGTTATCCAAACCTTGTTCCAATTCATTAACTCGAATCAACAATTGAGTCTCGTGTCTGGAACCAGATGGAACTGGAATTGGATTGGAACCACCCCCGGTTATGGCATTGCATGTAACTGGAACCAAACCCGAGGTCTAGTTTCAAACTCATTTTAGAATTGAAACCAAATCAAGATTTAAAAAAAAAGTTGGTTCTTATTTTAAGGTTTAAGGATTTTTTTTGCAATTTTGCAGAAACTCAAGCTTCTTTTTCATCTGGTGAGAAATCTTTTAAGTTTTTAAATACTTTCTTTTGTGCTTCTTGTTTCTTCAAGTTTTCAAATTTTTTTTTTTCTTTGGGGTCAGTTCCCAAATTGAAATGCTTCAAATTTTGTTCCAAAATTTCATGCTGGAAAAAAAAAACAAGGCACAATTGAAAATTTTAAATATTCTTTACATTGTCCATTTTGATATTTTGAATGTTGAAAAACGGGATCAAAGGCTATTTTAACCAAGAACCAAAATCAATCTAACTTGGCCCAAAAAAAAAATTGAAACCAAAACTGCTCCCCTAATTAAAAAATTCAAAACTGAAAGGGGGTCCCATATTTAAAATAAAAAGAAACCGAAGAAAGACCGGGACCGATCCCTTCAAAAATGTTAAGAACTGAAACCGAGGGGTCTCTGTAGAACGAAGAAACTGGTCAATACGGGTAGTTACCGAGTAGGAATTACCGGCCCGAATTCACTACATTCCTGAGTGAATTAGGGGTCGGAAGTACAAACTAGGATATGATAAATGACGAAGCTGAGACGAAAGCCCAAGAGAGGGGGCCACGGTGAACCAACATCCACCAGCACATCATCCACTGGATGCCTCTTATTACTCGGTTGTGGATGAACCTTAACTGAGATAATATTTGGTTCCACCTTGGTAACCAATCTTATATATAATTACAACAGTGGTGTCTGTCTGTGCGTCCGAAGACGGTTCCGCGTTTTAATTGACTGGCGGAACCAGCCCGGACAGTCGGATTCCGAGACCGGAAACCGGCCCGGACAGTCGGATTCTGCAAACTAAAAATCCCCCACAAAAAATCGTTTGTGCC
>Ga0116231_10007419_pt1 | contig 20081 bp, 17 predicted proteins | sample S1TSphgellanicum_2_FD_89695 | JGI IMG/M metagenome (GOLD analysis project Ga0116231, IMG submission 89695) | Host-associated microbial communities from peat moss isolated from Minnesota, USA - S1T2_Fd - Sphagnum magellanicum MG | ecosystem: Host-associated > Plants > Peat moss > Unclassified...
CGAGCAGGCGCTGGTGCCGGGCGAACGGATAGGCCGCCAGCACGATGTCGGCGACAAACTGCTGGGACTCGGACATCAGGCGGGTGTAGGGGGCCACCGCCTCCGCCGAGAGCGCGGCCGGATCGCTGCTGCCGGCGTAGCCCCAGAAGGAGGACAGGCCGGCGACCGCCGGCGTGCCGCGCAGCAGGGCCACCGGGTCGGCCAGGTCGGCGTAGAGCAGCGCGTGGTGGCGGATCATGGCCTCGACGCCCGGATTGCCCAGCAGCGCGGCGCCCAGCACGCCCAGGCCGATGCGGCCGCCGCCGCGCCGCTCGACCAGGCCCAGCGCCTGCGCCGCCGCCAGCAGGCGCTGCAGCCGCTCCTGGGGCAGACCCAGCGCGCGGGCCAGCTCGGCCGGCGCCTGCGGCTGCTCGAGCAGGCGGCGCAGCAGGCCCAGCGTGACGCAGGCATAGAGCACCTGCGAATAGACGAAGCCGGCGCACAGGTCGAACAGATCGCGCGAGCGGGCGCGCGCGATCGGACGTGTCAAGGTGAAGGCCGTGGCGAAACGCTGGAAGCGCGCATCGGCGAGCAGGCGGTCACGGCGGCGGCGCAGCGCGTCGAGAAAGGATTCGCGCCCGGGGGCCGGCGCGGCCGCGCCATCGGCCTGCGTCATCGCATCGGTCGCCAGGGCGCCGCCGTGCGCCGCCGGCCGCAAGGAGGTGGCGGCCGTCGCGGATTTCACGCCGCGCGCTCGAGGTATTCCTCGGGCACCAGGCGCAGGGCCTCGGCGCGGATCAACTGCTGCAGGCGCTGGCGGCCGGCGCAGGCGGGGATGGAGGCCAGCGCCTGTTCGACCAGCGCCTCGAAGCGCGCGACCGCGCGCGCCATGCCCATGGCCTCGACGGCGTTGGGCCGCCCCAGGGCCGCGTCGCGACCGACGGGCTTGCCGATTTCCTCCTCGCGCGCGGCCACGTCGCGGATGTCGTCGGCGATCTGGTAGGCCTCGCCCAGGCGCTCGCCGAGCGTGCCCCAGCCCTGCGGATCGGCGCCGGCGGCGATGGCGCCAGCACGCGCGGCGGCGACGAACATCGCCCCGGTCTTGGACCGCTGGTACGCCGACAGTTCGATCGCGGGCTCGCACTCCCAGGCCTGGCCGGCGATGATGCCGTTGGGCGGCGCCAGCGCATCGGCCAGGCAGCGCACCAGCGCGACCGTGCGCTGCGGGTGGGCCCGCGCACTGCGCGCGACGACATCGAAGGCCATGGCGATCAGCGCGTCGCCGGCCAGCACGGCCTCGCGCTCGCCGAACGCGCGGTGCAGCGAGGGCTTGTTGCGCCGGATCAGCGCGTCGTCGAAGCACGGCAGGTCGTCGTGCACGAGCGAAGCGCAATGGACCATTTCCAGCGCCGCGGCGATCGCATCGGCACCGGCCGGATCATCGTCCCCGCAGGCCAGGGCGACGGTAAGGCACAGCCGCGGCCGCACGCGCGCGCCGGCGGGGAATATGGCGTACCGGAGCGCCTGCGCGAGGCGCGGCGGGGCGCCAGGGCTGTCGGACGTCGCGAGTGCCGCGACGAGTGCGTCCTCAATACGGGCAGACAAGTCCATTGCGCATCCTCCGCGCGGCCACCGCGCATGTTGTTGTGTCATTCTGGCATTACAACGTAAAATGTCAAGGACAAATGACTATCGTTCCAACCAACCACCACACCACTCTCGCTGGCAGGCCGCCGGCGGGCCCCTGGCGCCTGCCCCGAGCACCGGCGCCGGTGCACCCACGCGCGCCCACCCGGGCGCCCGGTGCCGGCCCGATGCCCCGGCGCCCGGCCGGGCCGGTCGCGGCCGGCTGACGGGGCCAGGGGCCCGGCGATGCGCCGTCTCGCGCTTTCGGACCAGCAGCCGGTGGTCGTCATCGGCGCCGGGATAGCCGGCCTGGTGGCAGCGTTCGAGCTGTCCTGCCGCGGGGTCCCCGTGCTCGTGACGGAGACGGCCGACCGGCCCGGCGGCAAGATGCGGCGCACGCTGCTCGATACGGCGCAGCAGCAGCGATCGTTCGATGCCGGCCCGACCGTGCTCACCATGCGCTGGGTCTTCGAGGCGCTGTTCGCCGATGCCGGGCTGTCGTTCGCCGAGCACGTGCCGACCCGGCCCGCCAGCATCCTGGCGCGCCACGCCTGGCCCGATGGCGCCCGGCTGGACCTGCACGCCGACGCAGCCCTGAGCGCCGAGGCGATCGCGCGCCTGGCCGGTCCCGAGGAAGGCCGCCGCTTCCTGCGCTTCTGCGCCGAGGCGCGCGCCACCTACGAGGCGCTCGAGCACGACTTCATCCGCGCCCAGCGCCCCTCGATGGTCGGCATGGTGCGGCGCATCGGCGCGCGCCGGCCGGCCGACCTGCTGGCGATCCGCCCGTTCGAGACGCTGTGGCATGCGCTGGGCCGCCACTTCACCGATCCGCGCCTGCGCCAGCTATTTGGCCGGTATGCCACCTATTGCGGCTCCTCGCCCTTCTCGGCGCCGGCCACGCTGATGCTGGTCGCGCACGTGGAGCAGGACGGCGTATGGATGGTGGACCAGGGCATGTTCCGCATCGCCGAGGTCCTGGAGGAACTGGCACGCGCCCGCGGCGCACGGTTTCGCTACGGCAGCCAGGCCGTCGGCATCGGCACCGACGCGCACGGCGTGTGCAGCGTCGAACTGGCCGGCGGCGAGACGCTGCGCGCCGGCGCGGTGATCGCCAACGCCGATGCGCGCGCGCTGGAACAGGGCCGGCTGGGACCGGCCGGCGCGCGCGCCGCGGCCGGCGCCGGGCGCCTGGAGCGCTCGCTCTCGGCCGTCACGTGGATCGTCGACGCCCGCACCGATGGTTTCCCGCTGGTGCGCCACAACGTCTTCTTTTCGGCCGACTACCGGGCCGAGTTCGACGCGATCTTCGGCCGCCGGCGCCTGCCCGCCGATCCGACCATCTACGTGTGCGCGCAGGACCGCGAGGCGCCGGCGCCGGGCGATGCACCGGGCCATGCGCCGACAGCCGGGAGCGCCGATGCACGCGAGCGCCTGCTGTGCCTGATCAACGCCCCCGCCGATGGCGACCAGCCCGCGGCCGACGCCGGCGCGGCGGTCGACGAGTCGCGCATCTTCGGCCTGCTGGCGCGCTTCGGCCTGCAGATCGAGCGCCAGGGCGCGACGCTGCGCCAGACCACGCCGGCGCAGTTCGAGCGCCTGTATCCGGGCAGCGGTGGCGCGCTCTACGGCGGCGCCTCGCACGGCTGGCGCGCCTCGTTTCAACGTCCGGGTGCCGCCAGCGTGGTGCCCGGCCTGTATCTTGCCGGCGGCAGCGTGCACCCGGGCCCCGGCGTACCGATGGCGGCCCTGTCCGGCCGCCTTGCCGCACAGCGCCTGCTGGAGGACCGATGAGCGCCACCCTGAACGCGGCACCCCACTTCGACCGCCCGGTAGCCCCGGACGGCTATGCCTGGTGGTACCTGGACGCACTCGACAGCGACGGCCGCTTCGGCCTGGCCATCATCGGCTTCGTCGGCAGCGTCTTCTCGCCCTACTACGCGATGGCGCGCCGCCGCGGCGACGCCGATCCGCTCAACTACTGCGCGATCAACGTGGGCCTGTACCTTCCCGACCGCACGGTCTGGACCATGACCGAACGGCCGCGCGCCAGCGTCGCGCGCTCGGCCTCCGAGCTGGTGGTCGGGCCCAGCGCGCTGCAATGGGACGGCGATCGCCTGCGCATCGACATCGACGAGATCAGCGCGCCGCTGCCCTCGCGGGTGCGCGGGACGATCCTCGTGCGCCCGAGCTTCGTCTGCGAGCGCGACTTCCCGCTCGAACCGGACGGCGTGCATCGCTGGCGCCCGATCATGCCGCTGGCCGACGTCGAGGTCAGCTTCGAGCAACCGTCGCTGCGCTGGCGCGGCACGGGCTACCTGGACACCAACTTCGGCGACGCGCCGATCGAGCGCGCGTTCTCGAGCTGGCAGTGGACGCGCGCGCACCTGCCCGGCGGCATCACCGCGGTCGACTACCACGCCTATCCGCGCGCGGGACCCGAGACCATGCTCAACGTGCGCCTGCAGCGCGATTCGGTCGTCCTGTCCGACGAGGTGCGGCCGCGCAGCGCCCTGGCGACCACCGCCTGGGGCATGCACCGGGAGGTGGCCGCCGACCCGGGCACGCTGTCGCGGGTCCAGCGCACGGTGGAGAGCGGTCCGTTCTACGCACGCTCGCTGCTGGGCATCACGCTGGACGGCAACGCGGTGCACGCGATGCACGAAACCCTGTCGCTGGACCGCTTCGCCTCCCGCTGGGTGCAGGCGATGCTGCCCTTCCGCATGCCACGAGCCCTGCACGCGGCCCCGCCGCGCACGATGGGGCGGGAGACGGCATAGGCGATACGAAGCCGTGGGGATCTGAATCCCCCGCTCTCCCCACGGGCAGTCACCGGACCAGGGAGCGTTGCGCCAGACCGCGCACGTCAAGCCACCCCAACGCCGTCCCCACGCGGTGGGCAAGGCGAAAAAGGCGGGCAGCGTCTACGACAGCGCCGCAGCCCCGAAGCCGGCGCTGCGACTGCGATCGCGGCGCTCCAGGCGCTCGAAGATCTCCAGCACCGTGTGGATCGACGAGGACGGCGCCGGTGCCGGCGGGGCGGCGGCGCCCGGGGCGTCGAGCAGGAACTCGATCTCGCTCGGCGGGGCGGTGCGGGCGCGCACCCCAGAGGCCAGGCAGGCGAGCGCGGCCCAGGCCACGAGCTGCGCCTTGCGGCCGGCCCCGACCACCGCGCGCGCATTGACCGAATCGAAGCCGCGCGTCTGGACGGTGCGGCCGATGTCGGCATAGAGCAGCGACGCGGCATGTATGCCCGGACGGCAACCCAGTGGCAGGCTGCCGATGCCGCTGGCGCCGGCCCGGTAGCGCAGTTGCGCTTCGTCGAGCAGGCGGCGCACCACCGCCCCCAGCGCCGGGGTGAAGCGCGGTTGCTGCAGCCAGGCGTCGGGGTCGATGCCGCTCTCGCGCATCCACGAGCGCGGCAGGTAGAGGCGGCCCAGGCGTGCGTCGTCACCGACGTCGCGGGCGATGTTGGTGAGCTGCATCGCGATGCCCAGTTCGCAGGCGCGCGCGAGCGCGGCGCGCGACTGCACGCCCATCACACGAGCCATCATCGCGCCGACCGAGCCGGCGACACGGGCGGCATACGCGCGCACCTGGGCCAGGTCCTCGTACTGGCGCCCCTGGGCGTCCCACTCGAAGCCCTCCAGCAGCGCATGCGGCCAGGCGTAGGGAATGCGGTAGCGGTTGACCACGGCGGTGAACGCGCGGTCGGCGGCGAGCGCGCGCGGCGTACCGGCGTAGATGCGATCGAGGCGCTCGTGGAGGTCGGCCAGCGCGCCGCCGCGCACGCGTTCGTCGCTGCCCGCCTCGGGGCCGGCGTCGACGCTGTCGTCGGCCAGGCGGCAGAACGCATACAAGGCGCAGGCCGCACGCGCGATCTCGCGCGGCAGGATGCGCGAGGCGGCCAGGAAGCTGCGCGAGCCGCCCACCAGCAGCCGCTGGCAAGCGGCCAGGTCTTCCTCGGCCAGAGGTTCGACGGCGGCAGCGCCGCGCGCGCCCGGCGCTTCGCCGGCTTCCCGGAGCAGGTGGTCGATGTTCGGCAGGTCCATGGGGTCGGATGGGGAATCAAGCATGGCGTCGTATGGTCGTTGGATCGGGTACTACGAGGTCGAGAACCCGCGCCGAAGACAGCACGCCGGGCACGCCCGGCCCCGGATGCGTGCCGGCGCCCACCAGGTACAGGCCGGCGACGTCCTCGTTGCGGTTGTGCGGGCGGAACCAGGCGCTTTGCGTCAGCGCCGGCTCCAGGCTGAAACCGGCGCCCTTGAGCGAGAGCAGGTCGTCGCGAAAATCCAGCGGCGTCACCATCTCCGAGACCACGATCTGCTGCGACAGTCCCGGCAGCATCGTGTCCTCGAGATAGCGCTCGATCCGGCGCCGGTAGGGCTCGGCGGCCACCTTCCAGTCGACGTCGCCGTCGAGGTTGGGCACCGGCGAGAGCACGTAGAAGGAGTCGCAGCCGGGCGGCGCCAGCGAGGGGTCGGTGGCCGTGGGACGGTGCAGGTACAGGCTGAAGTCCTCGGCGAGGATCTTGTTCTTGAAGATGTCGTCGAGCAGGCCGCGATAGCGCGGGCCGACCAGGATCGTGTGGTGCAGCACCTCCGGATAGACGCGGCGCGTGCCGAAGTACCAGACGAACAGCCCCATCGAATAGCGCGCCTTCTCGGCGCGGCGCGCGCTCCAGCGCCGGCGCACCGGATGGGGCAGCAGGTGCCGGTAGGTCCAGCCGGCATCGGCGTTGGAGACGACGATGTCGGCACGCAGCGTCTCGCCGCCGGCCAGGCGAACCCCCGTCGCCGCGCCGTTCTCGACGGTGATCGCGCTCACCTCGGCGCCGTAGCGCAGGCGGTTGCCCTGCCCTTCGATCAGCTCGACGAGGCCGCTGACCAGCCGCCCGGTGCCGCCCATCGCGAAGTGCACGCCCCAGCGCCGTTCCAGGAACGCGATCAGGCTGTAGATCGAGGTGACGGTGAACGGGTTGCCGCCCACGAACAGCGGATGGAAGCTCAGCAGGAAGCGCAGGCGCGGATGGCGCACGTACTTGCTCACCAGGCTGTACACCGAGCGGTGGCTGCCCAGCCGGATCATCTGCGGCGCCACGCGCAGCATGTCGGTGAAACGGCTGAACGGCACGTGGCCCAGTTGCTCGAACCCGAGTTCGCAGATCTCCTCGGCCAGGCGCATGAAGCCTTCGTAGCCGGCGACATCGTCCGGCGCCAGCGCCGCGACGCGCGCGCGCATGACCTGCGGGTCGCCGTCGCAGTCGAAGACCTGGCCGTCGTCGAAGCGCACGCGATAGAACGGCGACAGCGGGCGCAGGTCGATGCTGTCGGCGAAGCGGCGCCCGCACAGCGACCACAGTTCCTCGAACAGGAAGGGCACGGTGATGATCGTGGGCCCGGCGTCGAAGGTGAAACCGTCGCGGCGGATCACGCGCGCGCGGCCGCCCGCGGTGTCCAGGCGCTCGAGCACGGTGACGCGGTAGCCGCGCGCGCCCAGCCGCACCGCGGCGGCGAGGCCGCCGAAGCCGCTGCCGATGACCACGGCGTGCGGACGTTCGTCGTGCGCGGGGACGATGACGGAGGCGGCGCCCGCTTGCAGGTCGGCGGCATACATGGGAGGGAACCTCAATGCAGGGCCAGCGGCTCTGGCAGGTAGGAGACGACCGGGCTGCGTGGGGTCGGCCGGCGCAGGCGCCGCTGGATCGCGGCCACGATGCCGTCGCAGGTCAATCCGAGAGAAGCATGCAATTGCGCCTGCTCGCCGTGCTCGACGAAACGGTCGGGAAGCCCCAGGTGGAGCATGCGCACCGCGAGGTCGGCGGCCGCGATCGCCTCGCTCACCGCGCTGCCGGCCCCGCCGCTGACCACGTTGTCCTCGATGGTGACCAGCAGTTCATGGCTGCGCGCCAGCTGCAGCACCAGCACCTCGTCGAGCGGCTTGAGAAAGCGCATGTCGACGACGGTGGCGCCCAGGCGCTCGCCGGCGAGCAAGGCCTCGTGCAGCAGCGGACCGAAGGCCAGGATCGCCACGCCGCGGCCTTCGCGCCGGACCTGGGCCTTGCCCACGCGCATCACGTGCATCGGGCGCTCGACCGCGACGCCGGCACCGGCGCCGCGCGGATAGCGCACGGCCGAGGGCGTGTCGAGCATGATGCCGGTGAACAGCATGCGCCGGCATTCGTTCTCGTCGGAGGGCACCATGACCGTCAGGTTGGGGATGCAGCGCAGGTAGCTCAGGTCGAACGCGCCGTGGTGGGTCGGGCCGTCCGCGCCGGCCAGTCCGCCCCGGTCGATGGCGAACATCACCGGCAGGTTCTGCAGCTGCACGTCGTGGATCAGCTGGTCGTAGGCGCGCTGCAGGAAGGTCGAGTAGATGGCCACCACGGGCTTGCGCCCTTCGCAGGCCAGGCCCGCCGCGAAGGTGACGGCGTGCTGCTCGGCGATGCCGACGTCGAAGTAGCGCCCGGGATGGCGCTGCGCGAACTCGACCAGCCCCGAACCCTCGCGCATCGCCGGGGTGATGGCGACCACGCGCTCGTCGCAGGCCGCCATGTCGCACAGCCAGTCGCCGAAGACCTGGGTGAAGGTCGGCTTCTTGGCCGCGGCGGCGGCGACACCCTGCTTGGGGTCGAAACGCGGCACGCCGTGGTACTGGACCGGGTCCTTCTCGGCGCGGGTGTACCCGCGGCCCTTGTGCGTGCGCACGTGCAGCAGCTGCGGCCCGGACAGGGCCGCGGCGGTGCGCAGCGCGGCGACGAGCTCGTCGAGGTCGTGGCCGTCGACCGGCCCGCTGTAGTTGAAACCCAGGTGGTCGAACAGCGTCGGGGCCGACAGGTTGGCCGGCCGTTCCACGCGCCGGAACAGCGAGCGCAGGTGCGGCAGCCGCGCCAGCGAGCGGCCCAGCGCGGCGCGTGCGGCCTGCGCCGGGCGCGGCGTGCCCAGCCGGCCCAGGTGGCGGTGCAAGGCACCCACCGACGGCGAGATGGACATGCCGTTGTCGTTGAGCACCACGAGCAGGTCGACCCCGGCCTGAGCGGCGTTGTTCATCGCCTCGAACGCGAGCCCGGCCGACATCGAGCCGTCGCCGATCACGGCGACCACGCGCCGGTGCTTGCCCGCCTTGCGCGCGCCGACCGCCATGCCCAGCGCCGCGCTGATGGCCGTGCTGGCGTGGGCCGTGCCGAACGCGTCGTAGGGGGACTCCTCGCGGCGCGGGAAGCCCGACAGGCCACCGCTCTGGCGCAGCGAGGACATGGCATCGCGCCGCCCGGTCAGGATCTTGTGCACGTAGGCCTGGTGGCCGACATCCCAGACCACCCGGTCATGGGGCGTGTCGAACACGTAGTGCAGGGCGATGGTGAGCTCGACCGCGCCCAGGTTCGAGGCCAGGTGGCCACCGGTGCGGCCTATGGTGTCGAGCAGGAAGCCGCGCATCTCGGTGGCCAGCTCGCGCAGCTGGCCGGCGGCAAGGCGGCGCACGTCGGCCGGCTCGTCGATGGTGCCCAGCAGCTTGCGGCTCATCGGTCCGGCTCCGCGCCCAGCGGCGCATCGTCGAGCAGCCCGCGGCCGCGCGCCACGGACACGACCACGCCCGCGACCTGCTGCGCCGCCTCTTCGTGGGCCAGGTGGCCCAGGGCCGGCAGGGTCAGCTGCGTGCTGCCGGGCACGCGCAGCTGGACCCAGTGGGCGTCCTGCGGCGCGATGGTGCGGTCGGCGGCGCCGGCGACCAGCGTCAGGCGCGGTCCGAGCCGCGGCAGTTGCCGCAGCAGCGCGCGCAGGTCCCAGCCGGCGAGCATGCGCAGCGTTCCGGCCACGTGCGCCGGGTTGCGCATCAGCTGCTCGTAGAGGCGGATCATGTCGGCGTCGATGCGCGAGCCGGTCGCGTCGAGCAGGCGGCGCACCGCACGCCCGTCCGAGGCCACCAGCGAGACGACGAGGCCCGGCAGGAAGGGACTGATGCCCAGCAGCTTGGCCAGCGGGACGAAGGTGGCGGCGGTCAAGCCGGAGAGCGGGCGCAGCGCGCCGTTGAGACTGACGACGCCGACGCGATCGGCGTTGGGCTCCAGCGCCATGCGCGCGGCTATGGCGGCGCCGGCGGAGTGGCCGACGATGAGGTCGGGCCATGCGCCCAGGTCCGAGACCAGCGTCGCCACGGCCTGGGCATAGGCGTCCAGGCCGCTGCGCGACGCGGGCAGCGCGCCACTGCTGCCGTGGCCGGGCAGATCGGGGGCGAGCACCTCGAAGCGATCGGCCAGCATGGGGACCATGCGGCTCCACGATCCGCTCGAGGATCCGGTTCCATGCAACAAGAGGATGCGGGGCCCCTGCCCCGCGCGGAGGTATTGCCAGCGCAGACCGCCGCTGTGCACCCCGTTGCCCGCGCCATTTGCCGCGGTCTCGATCGTGCGCGCATCCGCCAGCGCAGGCCGGGCGACGCCCATGGCCGGGGAAGCGATCATCGTGCCGGCGCTGCGTCGGCGTGCCTTCGGCAAACCGACCCCGGAGGCCGCAGACCGGTGCGCGGTAGCGGGCGCAGCGGCGGGCACGACGCGCAGACCATCCCGACCCAAACCTGCCTTTGCATTGCCCGAGCCCCCTGTTGCTTCGCGGTGCGAGCGCGCACCAGCGGATACCTCCGGTGCGAATAAGTACCAATACGTACCTATGCTGCAACGGAACACCCGGATTGTCAAGTCTGCTTTACATTTTTGGTGTCATCATTTAATGACAGCCGCCCCGGCCGATCGGTTCAGGCCGTCTCCAGCCGCGCGCGCCGCACGGCTTCGGCCAGCAGCGTCGCATCGGCGCGCGGCAGCGGCAGGTAGCGCGCACCGATTTCCCCGGCCAGGCGTTCGGCATCGGGCTGCGCGCGCTGCGAGAAATCGACCAGCAGGGCCCGGATGCGCGTGGCGCGCAGCACGCGTGCCATGGCCAGCGCATCGCTGCCGGCGCGTTCGCGCCCGCCGCTACCGTCCAGCGCCACATTGGCCTTGCCGTCGGTGAGCAGCACGAGCAGCGGCACGTCGCCGCGCCGGCGCACGGCGTCGGCGACCGATGCCGCGCTGCGCAGGCCGGCCGCCACCGGCGTGCCGCCACCCCCGGGTACGGCCGCCAGGCAGCGGCGCGCACGCGCGAGCGAACGCGTCGGCGACAGCACGAGCTCGGCGCTGCGCCCGCGAAAGGCGATCAAGGCGACCTGGTCGCGGCGCACGTAGCAGTCGGCCAGGAACAGCTCGACGGCGCCCTTGGCCTCGGCCAGGCGGTTCAGGGCGGCCGAGCCCGAGGCATCGACGACGAAGATCACCGTGGTCTGCAGGCGCTGGCTGTAGCGGACGATGCGAAAGTCCTCGCGGCGCACCTGGATGCGCCGCGCAGCGACGGCGCCATCCGCCGGCGCATTCCCGGCACCCGCCCCGGCACCGGCCCGATGCATGCGCGGCGGCCGACCGCGGATCGCCTGCCAGGGCGCAGCGGTGCGCAGGGTCTCCAGCACGTGCAAGCGGGCCCCATCGCGCAGTTCGCCGCGCCGCGTGCCGACCGGACGGCCGCGCCGTTTCGAGCGCAGCTTCACGCCGGTGCGCCCGGCCATCGCGCCCGCGCCGGCCGCGCGCAGCGCGATGCCGCTGGAGAGGTTCTCCAGCAGGTCGGCCGGCAGCACGGCGCGCGCGGCCTCGAGCACCGCCTCGGCCAGCGCACCGGCGGCATCGTCGGCATCGTCGCGGTCGTCATCGGGCGCCGGCTCGGGCTCGGCATCCGGCGGCGCCGACGCGTTCTCGGGGGGCGGGTCGGGGACCTCGTCGGGCGCCTGCTCCGGCGCCGCCTCCGGATCGGCGGCAGGCGCGGGCAAGGTGCGCGCACGCGGCGCGATCACCAGGCGCGCGGCGATGGCCGCGTGCTCCGGGCCGGCCTGCGGCGCGCCGTCGAGCGCCGCGGCGGCCCGCGTCACGCGCAGCGCGAGCAGGGGGATGCGCAGCGAATCGATGCCCAGCGCCACGCAGGTGGCGCACAGGGCCTCGCACAGCGCGGGCGGCACCACGACGGCGCCCAGCCGGGCACGGGCGGCCGCCAGGTCGGCCGCCGAGATGCCCAGCGCCGGCAGCGGCGCGCCGGCGTCCGGCGCGAAGTCGACACCCAGCGCGGCGTCGCGCCAGTGGATGGGACCGAGGTCGAGCCACAGTCCGAGCCGGTCCATCAGCCCCGCGGCCGGCTGCTCGTCGGCCTCGAGCCCCTCGTCGCAGGCGACCACGGCGATGCGCGCGCTGGTGCGCAGGCTGAAGCCGTCGCGCTCGACGCGCAGCTGGCCCTCGTCCAGGACCGAGGCGATCAAGGCCGCGCTGCCCGGGCGCAAGCGCTCGGCCATCTGCAGCGCCAGCACGCCCTGGTCGCCCAGCGCGAGCAGTCCCTGCTCGGCGACCGGGCGGCCGGCGCGCAGCGTCGCGGCCAGGTCGAGGCCGCCCAGCAGCCGCGCCTCGTCGACGTGACAGGGCACGCGCAGCACGGGCGTGGCGGCGCCGAGGAACTGCCCGAGGTAGCCGAACCAGGCGTCGCGCAGCGCCCCGGCCGGCGCGCGCAAGCGCACGCCGCCGATGCCGCGCGGATCGATCGCAAACAGGGCCGCCGCCATCAGCGCGTCCGGCCACGGCGCGCCCGCAAGCGCATCGGCATCGCCATGCGCATCCGGACCGCGGCTGTCCACACCGCGGCCATCGATGCTGCGCGCGGCCGCGACGGCGCTCATGACCCGAAGGTCTCGGCGAGCACCCGATCGATGCGCGAGCCCGAGCCGCTGTCGTCGAGCGGATCGCGGCGCAGGCGGTGGCGCAGTGCGATGCGCGCGATGCGCTGCAGGTGGCGGTCCTCGACCTGGGCATCGCCGTCGAGCGCAGCGGTGGCGCGCGCGGCGCGGATCAGCGTGAGTTCGCCGCGCAGGCCGTCGGTGCCCAGCTTGACGCACAGCTCGGAGGCGCGGTACAGCGCCGCGTCCGGCGTGATTACCTGGGCCAGGCGCTGCCGCGCATCGACGATGCGCTGGCGCAACTGCGCTTCGGCCGCTTCCCACTGCTGGCGGAAGGCGGCCGGATCGCGATCGAACTGGTCGCGCCGGCGCACGATGTCGACGCGCGCCGCGATCTCGGTCGGCGTGCGCACCTCCACCGCCAGCCCGAAGCGGTCGAGCAGTTGCGGACGCAGCTCGCCTTCCTCGGGATTGCCGCTGCCCACGAGCACGAAGCGGGCCGGGTGGCGCACGCTGATGCCCTCGCGCTCGACGATGTTCTCGCCGGAGGCGGCCACGTCGAGCAGCAGATCGACGAGATGGTCCTCGAGCAGGTTGACCTCGTCGATGTACAGGAAGCCGCGGTTGGCCCGCGCCAGCAGGCCGGGCTCGAAGGCCTTCACGCCTTCGGACAGCGCGCGCTCCAGGTCCAGCGCCCCGGCCACGCGGTCCTCGGTGGCACCCAGCGGCAGGTCGACGACCTCGACGGCGCTCAGCGCGCTCTTGGGCGCCTTGATGGCCGACCCGGACTTGGACTGGCAGGCCCCGCACAAGCCGGCGACCCGCTCGGGCGCGCAGCGGTACGGACAGCCGACCACCGCCTCGATGCGCGGCAGCAGGGCGGCCAGCGCGCGCACGCCGGTGGACTTGCCCGTGCCGCGGTCGCCGATCACCAGCACGCCGCCGATCGACGGGTCGACCGAGGCCGCCAGCAGGGCGAGCTTCATCTCGTCCTGCCCGACGATCGCGGAAAAAGGAAACGGCGCGGGCAAAGGAACCGATTGCGGTGTTGCGGTCATGTCGGGGCACTCGGTTGGCGACGGGTCGTCGCGTGGGCGCGACGCGGCGGGCGCATGGGCCCACGGAACGCGGAGAGCTGGATGTTCGTCAATCTGGGCACGCCTTGTTCATGTCGCCACCATCTTACATCTGCCGGCCCCGATTTCTTGACCCGGGAAGCCGCCGCACGCGCGTGCGCGTGCGGCGCCGTGGGAGCGCCGGGGCGCCGGGGCACATCGAGGTGGGCTGGTGGGCTGCACGCCGGCGCCAGCGCGCCGGCGGCGTGTCACTTCTTGAGTACGGGCAGGCGAAACAGCCCGGAGAACGGGGCCGGATTGCGCGACAGCTTCGGCGTACCGAAGAGGCTGAAGTGCGAGCTGGCGAGTTCGGGCAGACCCAGCAGTTCGGACAGCGTGCGGCCGGAACGGGCGTTCGATGGCAGGCCCATGAAGCGATACGGGCTGGGCGGGGACACGGCGTTCAGGCCCAGCGCGCTGGAGAACGGCGCGGCGTCGTCCCACTTGAGCAGGCTGCGCGTGCGCCTGACGCCGACGTCGACCGGATTGAGCTGGTCGAGCAGGCGCGAGTAGACGGCGTCGGTACCGAACGGGGGCACGAGGCTCACCAGCGACAGGCCGCGCTGGATCGCCTGGGCGTAGACCACGGCCTCGGCACGGGGAACCAGGCCCACCTCGATCGCGGCCAGCGCGGCCTGGGGCGTGCCGGCGCTGGCCGGCGTGACCAGGTTGATCCTGTTTTCCTGGCGCGTGAGACCGCGCTGCTCGAGCATCTCGTAGGCTTGCGTCGCCTCGGCGACGGTGGAGTACATCCGGACAATGGCGTAAATCATCGAGTGGCCTCTGTTGGCGTTAACGGTTGATGCTCGAGCGCGGCCCCGCGGCAGTCACGGTAATGCCCGGGGCGGCAATGCCGCTGCGCGATCGTACCCGAGGCTCCGCGCCATGACTATGCACGGCTGGGAACGCCGGCGCCCTCGGGCACCGGCGCTCGCGCCTGCCGGCGCCGGCGTGCCAGGCGCGTGCGCAGGCGCTTGAACACCGAAAGATGGTCGAGAAAGAGCCTGCCGTGCAGGTGGTCGATCTCATGCCCGAGGCAGACCGCGAGCATGCCCTCGACGTCGCGGACGCGGGCCGTGCCGTCGCGGTCCAGCGACCGCACGCGCAGTTCGATCGGACGCCGGACCAGCTCCGAGAGGCCCGGCAGCGAGAGGCAGCTCTCCTCGACTTTGCCGATGCGGCCACGCGCGAGGATCTGCGGATTGATGAAGACCTCGGGGGCCTCGCCCTTGCCGGAGAGGTCGATGGTGACGACCTGGCGGTGCACGCCCACCTGGGTGGCGGCGAGCCCGATGCCCCGGGACGCGTACATGGTCTCGAACAGGTCCTCGATCAGGCGCGCCAGCGCGGCATCGAAGGCCTGCACCGGCTCGGCGCGCGTGCGCAGCCGCGGGTCGGGATACTCGAGGATGGTCAGCAGCGCCATGGGAGGATGTGAACGCCGCTCATGGCTGGGTCGCCAGGCCTTCGTGCACGGCGCCGGCCGCGGCGCCCGCTACCGGCACGCCGGAGCGCTGCGCACCGCGGGTGAGGCGCGCCATCGCGGCGATCGTGACGCACAGCAGGCTGACCTCGATCGCGTAGACCGCCGTATAGCCGGTGGCAGCGGCGCCGATCGATGGCAGGATGGGATGCGACACGGCCGCGGCGGCGACGACGTCGCGGATGACCCCGCCCAGCGCCACCGCCAGCCCGGCAGCGGAGGCCTGCACGGCGCCCCAGGCGCCCAAGGCCAGGCCGCGCTGGGACTCGGGCGCGTGATTCATCGTCGCGGTCAGCGTGCCATGGCCGAACAGGCCGCCACCGAAGCCGATCAGCAAGGTGCCCAGCGCGAACAGCCAGGCCGAATCGGCCGGCGCGGCGGCGATCACCAGCAGGAAGGCCGGCACGCCGACCATCGCGCCGTTGCGCGCCATGCGTGCCGGATCGTAGCCCCGGCTCAGCACCCGCGAGGCCAGGCCGAAGCCCAGCAGGCCGCCGATGGCCAGCGTGGCGGTGAGCTTGGTGGTGGTGCCAACACTCAGGTGCAGGATCTGCCCGCCGTAGGGTTCGAGCAGGATGTCCTCCATGCTGAAGGCCATGGTGCCCAAGCCCACCGCCAGCAGGCGGCGCAGCGCGTGGTCGCCCTGGCAGAAGCGCGCCCACGATGCGCGGAACGTCGAGGCCGAGGCCGCGGCCATGCCGCGCGGCGGCCGGCGCGCCTCCTGCTTCCAGAGCGCGGCCAGGTTGAGCAGCATGGTCGCCAGCGCCGATCCCTGGATCACGCGCACGAGGCGAAACGGCGTGAAATCGGCCAGCGCGGCGCCGAAGGCGAGCGCGCTGGCGATCATGCCCAGCAGCAGCATCGTGTACATCAGGCCCACGACCTTGGGCTGCGACTCGACGGGCGCCAGGTCGGTGGCGAGCGCCAGCCCGATGGTCTGGGTGGTGTGCAGCCCGGCGCCCACCAGCAGGAACGCCAGGCCGGCCCCGAACCAGCCCACCCACAACGGCGCCTGGCTGGCATTGCCGCCACCGGAGAGCACGAGCAGCGCGAACGGCATGATGGCCAGGCCACCGAACTGGACCATGGTGCCCTTCCAGATGAAGGGCACCCGCTTCCAGCCCAGTTCGCAGCGGTGGGTGTCGGAACGAAAGCCGATCAGCGCGCGAAACGGCGCGAACAGCAGCGGCAGCGAGATCATGATGCCGACCAGCGAGGCGGGCACGCCGAGTTCGACGATCATGACGCGATTGAGCGTGCCGATCAGCAGCACGAGCGCCATGCCGACGGAGATCTGGAAGAGCGAAAGGCGCAGCAGGCGCGACAGCGGCAGGTCCGCGCTGGCCGCGTCGGCGAAGGGCAGGTACCGGTAGCCGTACCCGGTCCACAACTGCATCAAGCCTCTACTGACCTTGTTCATCTTGGCGGGTGTCGCGTCGGTGACAAACAAGGAGCGGGATCCGTGGAACCCGCTCCTTGGTACGGGTCATCGACGCAAGTTCGACGATGGACCAGCGTTACTGGCCCGTGGGTGCCATGGCGGCAGGCGCCGCCGCGACCGCGTGGGTCTTGGCGCCGCCCTGCCAGTACCCGGCGAACCACGTCGTGTGCGACAGCACCGCGTAGTGCACCAGCAGGGCAATCACGAGGACCGTGCCCAGGAACAGCGGCAGCCCGACCGTGGGATTTACAACGCACCAGATTCTTCCTTGGTTCATGGTCGTTTCCCTTCAGTGCAGCCAGGGTGAATAGATGTACGCCAGCAGGTGCGCGACGAGCGCGATGGCGAAGAACAGCCGCGCACCATCGATGACGTGCTTGTGTAGTTCCTCTGATTCCGGAATCGTCAGGCCGGTAGGCCAGACCCGGTTTGGATCGTCTGCCATATAGAGAGCTCCTTTTGAATCGTTATGAGGCCAAAGTAGTGCGCTCTTGCGCACACAAACCATCATCGCTGGGCCCTCAGACGATGAAATTTAATACCCTTATTGGCCGGCACGGTAATGGTGTAACGTATGCTTGTCAATTCACCATGTCATGCCGATAAGACAGTTTTGCTGTCCGGCCGGCGATCGGCAGTAAGATCAGGCGCCCGGACCAAGCCGGAGGGAACGAACATGAACAACGACATCCCGCCCTACTGCGTAGCCCTTCTCGGCATAGCCATCGGGCTGCTGCTCTTCGGCCCGGTACAGCGCTGGACGAGCACCTTCCGGCGCACGCTGCGCGAGCGACGGCGCGCGCCGGACGGCCGGCGCCAGGGTGCCGGTGCACTGCTGCTGATCTTCTCGACGATGCACCCGGCGCCCTGGCTGATCGGGGTCGGCCTGCCCTTCGCGCTGTACCGGATCTGGACCGACCCGCTGCGCCAGACCTGGTCGCTGCTGCTGGCCGGCGTATTGCTGGGGCCCGCGCTGGTGCTGCTGTACCAGGCCGTGACGAACGCAAGGCCGCACAGACCGCCGGCCGATACCGCGGCAAAGTGATGCGCGGTCGCCCCGCCGTCGGGCGGGCGTCGCGTTGAGCGGCGGCAAGGCCGGCGGCCGGCAGCACCGGGCCAGGACGGGACGTGGAAGCGGGAAGCAGCCTATGTGGTGGGTGATAGCGGGCGTGGTGGCACTGGCCGCGACCTTGTGGGGTCCGATCGTGAGCAGCGTCGAGCAGCCCAGGTACGTGGTGGTCGAGACCCAGGGCGACATCGAGATCCGCGACTACCCGGAGATGCTCGTCGCCCAGACCGACGTCACCGGGGAACGCGACCAGGCGATCAGCTCGGGCTTTCGCACGATCGCCGCCTACATCTTCGGCGACAACACCTCGGCGCAGAAGGTGGCGATGACCGCGCCCGTCACGCAGCAGGCCGGCGAGAAGATCGCGATGACCGCGCCGGTCACCCAGCAGGGCGAGGCCGGCACCTGGCACGTGCGCTTCATCATGCCGGCCAGCTACACGCTGGCCACGCTGCCCCGTCCCAACAACCCGGCCGTGCACCTGCAGGCGGTCGCGGCCCGGCGCGTCGCCGTGATCCGCTTCTCGGGGCTGGCCGGCGCGGACAGTCTCAAGCGGCACACCGAGGAGCTCGACGCCTTCCTCGCGGCGCGCAAGCTCCAGCCGCTTGGGGCACCCACCTACGCCTTCTACAACCCGCCCTGGACCTTGCCGCCGCTGCGCCGCAACGAGGTGCTGGTCGACATCGCGCGCTGAAGCGCCGGCAGCCGGCGAGCGCATGCGGGCGCGTGCCGCCGCACCGGCGGCCAGCCCCGACGTGCGCGCGCGCGACGGCCGCGTGCGCGGACGGCGACGGATCTACTTCCGCCTGGGCAGCACGCACCTGCGCATGCATGTCCGCAGCGCAGCACCGGCGGCGTCATTGGACGCGCCCGCACCGGTGCCGCACGACATGCGTCGCGCTACCCGCCATTTCCACTCAAGAAGGCGCGGCGACATGTCGCAGACGATGCCGCACCCGCACGCACGAGAATACGTCGCGACCTCAGCCGGTGCGCGCTTGCTGCGGCGCACCGGCGCCGCCCCGTGATGCGGGGTATACCGCACGACTTATGGCGTGCGTTTTCGCGTATCGATTTTCTATTGACAAGCCGGTACCCGGCAACCTCTAATGCGCTCGCTCGTCGGCAGCACAAGCGATGAGTCGACTTAGAAAAACATAGAGCAGACAGAGTATCGGCTAGGCGCCCCCAGGCTGCCGTGACCACCAACAAGAGCAGCCGGGGCGCGGCATCCGCGCGGATCGCCGCAAGGAGATATCGAGTACAGGGGTTGGCCGAGCGGCCGCCGGCGATGCCGCGTCCGTCCGGCGCGGCACCGTGCGGCGTGCGCGCGGGCCGGCGGCGCGCGGCAGGCCGCAGCCCCTGCCCGCCACGACCAGGAGACAGCATGAAAAAGAACGGATTGACGCGAATCAGTGTGCTTGCCTTGTCCATGACCGCATCGGCATCGGCGTTCGCCGAAGCGACGCTCAACGTGAACAACACCTCCATCGCCCTGGACTGGTCCGGCTTCGTCCGCGCCGACTACGGCGTGGGCGACCGCTATTCGAAGGCCGACGGCGAGGACCGCCTGGGCTTCACCAAGTCGCTGCTGCTGCTGTCGGCGACGACCGAAGACATCCAGGCCGTGCTCGATTTCGGCGGCACGGGGCTCTCGCAATCGCAGGGCGGCAGCGACATCGGCATCAAGGATGCCTTCATCGTGATCGGGCGCGACAAGCCGTTCACCCTCTCGGCCGGGGCCCAGCCGCTGCTCTTCGGCCTGCATCCGAACGGGTACCCGAGCGACAGCAGCCTGCAGACCAACGTCGACTACGGCGGCGGCGGCGGCTTCGCGGTCTCCCAGCAGGCAGGCCCCTCGGTGATCGGCACGTACAAGTTCGACCCGGACCTGAGCGTGCGCTTCGGCGCCTTCGACCTGGCCGAGAGCAACACCGGCGACACGACCACCGCGACCAACGGTTCCAAGATCATCAACAACCTGTTCGTGCTGCTGCGCGACGACAACATCGCCGGCACGGGCCTCTACGGAACGCTGGGCGCCGAGGAGATCTACGTCGGCCTGCCGGGCGGACCGCTGGGCACGCAGGGCGGCGGCCCGGTCGGTACCAGCACCTTCAGCCAGGTGGACAAGAGCAAGGGCATCTACTCGGGCGGCATCGGCTTCAAGAAGGACATCTTCGATGTCTCGATCGAGTACATCGGCCTCAACGCCGCCATCGTGAACACGCTCGACAATGAGCGCTACATCCGCTTCCACGGGCAGGTCGAGCCCATCGCGGACTGGAAGTTCTACGCGGACTACTCCAACGGCCACGAACTCGATGTCAGCGACTACCGGATCGGGGCCAGTTGGCAATTCCGCAAGCACCTAGCGCTGACCGGCGAGTACTCGCGCGACGACTACGGCTCCGACAGGAAGGTCTACACGGGCTACGGGAACGGATACCAGCTCCCGCCGGGAGTGACGCTGCAGAATGTCCAGAGCGTGGACCTGCGGCTGACGTTCGTGTTCTGAACGGGCCGCGCGCGGCGACGTCTGTCTCCCCTCTCCCGCGCAGCGCGCGGGAGAGGGGCCGGGGGTGAGGGTGGCATCGCTGGCACCGTGCCAGAAACGCCACCCTCTCCCCC
>Ga0116231_10007421_pt1 | contig 20077 bp, 15 predicted proteins | sample S1TSphgellanicum_2_FD_89695 | JGI IMG/M metagenome (GOLD analysis project Ga0116231, IMG submission 89695) | Host-associated microbial communities from peat moss isolated from Minnesota, USA - S1T2_Fd - Sphagnum magellanicum MG | ecosystem: Host-associated > Plants > Peat moss > Unclassified...
AATAAAAAAAAAAAAATATATATATATATATATATATATATATATATATATATATATATATATATATATGTTCATGATTGTTGTATGTTATTTAAGAAGCAAAACATGTTGTTTCCTCATAGTTCTAATTAATGCTTTCCAATTTCTCATTTCCTTTAAGGTGAACTGAATTGCCTTCAAAATGTTGAATTTTGGCTTCCAATCATAGTGTCGGTTGTTATGGATTTGTCTACAGTTGAAGCCTATAAACTCTAGAAATTTCTTAACATTTTTATAATTGGTAATTTTTTAGTAATGCTTCTACCCAATAAGGGAAATCAAAACACAATTATGAAGCTCGTAACATAAGGGCTTATGGGACCAGGTTTAAGAGTCCTCAGATCTTCTCAATTCAATAAATTGATTTGTCAATAAAATTTCTGCAAATGAGGGCAATTAAAAACTATATTTAATTTGTGGATTTGCAGGTATATCAATTATATTTTTTCTGCTTTTCTCTGGTTTTCTGATTACAAAGAACAGAGTGCCCGATTGGTGGATTTGGGTTTATTACATAAGCCCCCTCCAGTGGGGAGTAACTGCGCTTGTATGCAATGAATTTCTCTCTGACAAGTATTCTCAAGTAAGTGATACATTTTGATGACAAAACACAACCCATTATGTGTCTAGCCCCAAATTCTTTTGGTCATTTTTATTTAACAAGTATTGGCTGGATTGAAAATGGCAGTCTTCTTACCTCATCAAAAAAATTCTTCAATTGTTAAACTAAAAAAACATTCATGAAGTGATGATTTTCCCTTTCTCCACATCTATGGTTTTCTCTTGCATAATATATTGTACATTGCAGCCTTGCAACAATAGCATAAGCTATTGTGTAGGACAACCGAATTTGACTATTGGGCAAGCATATTTGTCGATTTATGAATTCCCAACAACATTTCTTGAAGGCTATTGGGTACCCGTTATCGTCCTCACATGCTACTACTGCATTCTTACATCTCTTTGTTTCTATACCGTGGGGAATATCCGACACGATGAAGTATGTTTATCTATTTTTTTTAAATACCCATCCTCTTTCACATCCATAATTGCTTGCCTAAATTTACCAAGTTTTGCACTTTCATAGACATGTGATATAAAAGTGACAATTGTGGATCTTGGCAGAAAATTTGTGATCTTTGTTGGTAAGTTATGCTTTCCCTTTCTGAAGTGTTGTGCACTACTAGATCAGTATCTGACACTATCAAAACTAACAAAGTCATTTCCTTTGGTGTGCTCTGGAATCTCATAACAAGTCATTTCCTTGGTGTGCTCTAGAATCTCATAACAAAGCCATTTGATTAATAGGGACCAAAGCATGAATTTTTGTGCAGGTGAAGCTACCACCTGCCACTCGGTTGATGCAATCCTCAACCTCACTAAAGCCTTTGTTGCGATCTTTGCCTTCAATGAATCAGAATGCATCTAAACCAACCATAATTGGGAATTTCATGCTGCCCAAATTTAGATTCCAACGGAGTGGTCAGACAGGTTCTATTGAAGTTGTTGACATCTCCTCTGAGCTCACTTTTGAGCCCATGATATTATCATTCCACCAAATCTGTTATGAGGTATGTGGATGCCATGATGACCTAAATGGGTGATTAGATTACATTGATGAAATTACTTTCAACTTTGATTATATTGATTAGCATGTGAGGATGAACAAATCAGCTGAATAAATGTGGCCAAAATAATTCAATCTTGAAGCATGGCCGAATCTTCTTGTAGAATCCATCTTCAACACAAGATTATCACATGCCTATGAGAGAAAAAACCCAAATTGATGATGCTTGGAATCTTAACTCAAAATGCTATATGTGTGTTGATTGCTTCTAGGTGAAAATACCTGGGATTAAGGATCCAAGGATATTGCTATCAAATGTTTCTGGGTTTTCAAAGCCACACACACTGACAGCATTGATGGGGAGTAGCGGAGCTGGGAAAACAACACTACTTGATGTTCTTGCTGGTCGGAAAACCACTGGACGTATTACTGGAGATATCCTCATCAATGGCTACCCTAAAGTACAAGAAACATTTGCACGGATATCTGGGTAAGTAAGTAACGTATTTTCTACCATTCCATATACAGTTTATGTTGAAATTGTAAATTATTTTTGCCAAAAATAATTTGGGCTTCACCACTTTCATTCATTTTCAAAAATTGAATTTCAAGGGTGGTAATGTGTAGAGTTTAAACCAAAGAAAATATGTCACAATTTCAGAATTCCATCCCAATGGAATGTAGGAAACTGGAAACCAAATTGAGGGACAAAGTACACACATAAGCAAAAAAGAAAGTGGGTTATCTAATTACGTGTTTAGGGAACAGTTATGTGGAGCAAAATGATATTCATATGCCATTAATCACAGTGAAGGAGTCTATTGAGTTTAGCAGTGCTCTTCGGCTTCCTAAAGGCACTTCTGCAGCTCGTCGTCAACAATTCATGCAACAGGTAACACACAATTTAACTAATAAATTAAGAGGGAAATACTTATTTGTTTGTTGAAAATGGCAAATTATTCAACCAACTTCATTAGTTTTTTCTCCTCTTTGGCTACAATGTTGAAAAAGAAGGCAACTACGATGTGTAGAGTAAAGCCCTAGGGTGGAGACATCTTCAAATAAGGAGCCAAGGATGAGGCTTTCCAACCCCTCGTGTGGGGAATGTCCCCAAACCCATGGACTTCACCCATCATAAAGCACAAGGCAAACCTAAACATACACACGTGCCACCTTGTCCTAGGCCCCTGATTTTGGGAATGTCCCCCACCCATGGGATTTATCCAATGTCTAGCACAAATGCGAACATTATCGTAAACCTAAACATATGTAGGTCATGAAGCATAGGAATGGGAGGAATGACAAGTGTTCTCTTTGTGTAAATTTGGGGAGGTGTTGAACTTGAAAGTGCACAAGGACTATTGTGAGGTCTTTTGTAAGGAACTAACACTCTTACTCAAAAAGAGGGAACATTCAATCTTTCAGGTGATGGACTTACTAGAGTTGAATGAGATTGGCGACAAATTAGTGGGTACAATTGGAGATGCGGGACTATCAATTGAGGAGGCAAAACGCTTGACAATTGGGGTTGAACTTGTAGGCATATATAATTTTCCTACCTACCTTAATCAAAATGGCTAGAGAGGGGTTGAATGATGTTCATTTGTTGTTTGTAAATATCATATGATTTTCCAACTTCATCGTTAAGTGTGATGTCAACCGAGAATAGGCTTGAACAAGCCCCTTAGAAGGGCTTAGATCTAAATACATAGAGATTTTGGGTTTCTTGGATTTATGTCAGCCTTATCAAATGAAGGGCTTATAGTTTAATTGATCTAAACACACTTTGATTCATAGGCGGCAAATCCAAGCATATTATTTCTTGATGAACCAACAAGTGGACTAGATAGCCGGGCAGCTCAAATGGTGATGCGGGGTATTGTGAACATTGTAAGATCGGGGCGAAGTGTGATTTGCACTATACATCAACCAAGTCGACGGATATTTTTGTACTTTGATCAATTATTGCTTTTGAAGCGGGGAGGCGAAGTCACATATTTTGGACCAACTGGGGAAAATGCACAAGAACTTTTGGTAATATTTATTATTCATGGTTTTACTGAATTTTGGTTTCTCAATTCTAGTTCAAACTTCAGGGTTTTACTTCTTTCATAGATTTATTCAATATTTTGGTCATGGGTAACTCTTTAGTTAACACATAAAATTGTTGTATACAGGGTTATTTCCATTCATTGCCGGGAGTGCGTGAATGTCCAGCCAATCAAAATCCAGCATCCTACATGCTGGAGATTACAGGTGCGGGAATAGGTCACAGTGCAGCACGTGACTTCAGTCTTGACTATGAACGGAGTTCTTTGGCTCGGAAAAATTGTATGGACATCTTTCAAAGGCCTCTTCAATGAGTGAAAGGATAAGTGAATAATGAATGAAATGGGTGGTGTATTAATCATCCTAAAGACATCGCTGATTTTAGTTTCATGGCTGAGAAATTCAGTTCTGGTGGGCACTTTTGAGTTCATTTTGATTGCATGATTTCAGAAGTAAATTGTTTGTTTCTCAAATGTGCACGGAATGCTCCACTTTGGCTCACAAAATACTATCCATGGCACAATTTGCAAAAACCATAAGTTTAGAGGCTTTGGATGGGCTTTTACAGTTGAAGAACTCGAAAGATATAGATATGGGAAAGGCCTTTTAGGGAAAGAACCACTTACGAGTGGATATGCTGGTTCATGGTCACTCATGTTTCGGATTGTTGTAATGCGTCAATTCCGCACATATTGGCGTAACATTGCCTACAGGTTCCATCTTCACTTTACATAACAAAACCCAACATTATTAGCCCTGAGACAAAATGGATGAAAAATATGTGAATTTGAGTCTCTAAAACTAAACTAGGTATCCATATTTTTCTTCCATTTTCAATGTCTGAAATGAAATAATTCTTGTTATTGTCTTTGGGTGCAGTTTTGGCCGAATCATGTTGGTCTGCGTTCTTGGATTGATTTTGGGAAGCACTTTCTGGCAGGTTCAAACTTCATACTCTAGTCTTTCTTGTTTTCCCCCCCTTGGATGTGTTGCAAGATTTGGGTGCAAATTAGTCTATTTCTTTTTGCATAGGAAGTAGTAGCTGGTTTCATAATTCACATTTTGAAACATTATTGTTAGAGTATGTCCAGCAGTGCGCAGTATGTGACCCTGCAAAAGTATTTCTCACATCCAAGTTTAGTTATTTACCTTTTTCCAACCCCACCCATAAAACTAAAACTGGGGCCGCAAATAGGTGGGAAACTAGTAATAGCAAAACACCTGGACCAATCAAAAACAGGGAGCAGCAGTCAGATCATATTTATTACACTCTTCTCTAGCAGGTGTTAAGCTTTGCTGTGCCTTTTACCAACCTTTTTAAGCTCTACACAATTGCTGCCACAAAACCATTTTGCTGAGCCAAGTGGCATGTTTTGACTTTTCTTCATCCAATTTTAATGTACAGGGTCACATACTGAGCACTGGTGGAGTTGCTCTTAGATCTTTATGAGCTCCTCCTGACTTGTCATTAATGTTATCCATACTACAATGGAAATTTCCATCCATGATGATTGTATATCTATTACCAGTGTTCTTCACTGAGCAATCAAGGACTAGGTGACTGGTGAGAGGGCACTGGTTTCCAGACATAACCATCCCTCATGAGAATCAAGATGCACTCTTTTCATCCACATACTAATGATTACAGACTAATTGGCCCAGTGAGAGCTGAGGATAGTACCTTGTGCTACCTAGTAGGTTGCCAATGAGACAAAGGTTATGGCATGTAAGTCGCCATCTGATAGCCAATAAGAGTGTCGAGATTCTCAATAGGGATGGTCATGTTCCTATAATCAATTGGGAAATGATGACCCATTGCAATTTTCACTGACCTAAGTTGTTCTTTTCCTTTTAATGTTAGCAGATAAAGTATGATACAGCTACTGGAATGGTTTCTCGCACAGGCCTGGTCTACATTGCAGTTGTCATGGTTGCTATCACTAATGCCAACAATGTCATCCCCCAGGTAATTAATTGGATCATGTCTTGCCCTAATTTTGATAACAAAGAAGCAAATTTCACAACCGTTACATAATCTAATCAAAACTATAAATCAAATAAATAGGGAAGAGAGGAGGATTGAAACATATTAATTTTTCTGCTTCAAACCAATAAGGTGATCTTGAATGAAATCTTCTACGTGTTTCGTTTCAATATTGTATCATTTATATTCTTCTTTCTCATAAACCTTAAACCCTAACCCTAAACACTATACCTATATGGTTTGAAACATCTAGGTGAATGCTGAACGTGTGGTATATTATCGGGAACAAGCATCAAACATGTATCCTGTTTTACTGTACAGTATATCATGGACTTTGGCAGAGGTAATTACTAGTAATTGCAGATTGTGATGAGAAATTGCCCTACCCAGCTGCATAACAAAAGAAATTTGTTCAATAATTGTACTTTACAGATGGCTAAAGGTCAAGATGAATGTACTATAAATAATAATTCTTAAAAGCCCATTGGGTATGGATTGCATGTAATTCCTTCTTTGTGCAAAGATAGTCTTAGGAATCGTAAGGCAAATAGATGATTGGGAAGAAAGAGCTAATGTTTAATAATTATCATACCATTCAATGGTGGATGTATTGACATAATGTGAAAACAAATAAATGTTGTTTAACCAAGTGTAAGTTGGGAACAGATTCCGTATTTGTGCTTTTCAACGCTACTCTTTTGCGCAATATGTTTTACTATGTGTGGTGTTGCAATCAATTCTGGAAGAGAATTTTTTGAGTTTTGGGTAATTTTCTTGGAGTATGCGGCATGCATCACATATTTTGGCATCTTTTTGGCCATGTTGACCCCTACACCACAGGTCCATTCCATCCATTCCTACACTTCATTCAGTTCTTACTTCTTTGCACTCAATGTTGTGTTGTGTCAGTTGGTACCAAAAGACAATTTATGGCAATAGGCAAACGTTTGGGCTTAATAAATTTTTTTTATTTACTCATAATATTCCTTTCTGTTATATTATTCTTAATTTTTTTGAAAGACCAAGTGAAATGATGAATTTGGTTACAAATATGCCCAACAAGTCAATTAGGCCATCATTTTAAAAAATAGTGACAAATTTTTGTGAGATAGCCATGTTAGGTGAAATGAATGAAATGGGTTTGATTTCACTTTGAAGAATTCAAAAGAAAATGATATTTTGATCAATTGCCAATTGTGCCAATTTCCCATGCCATTAGGGTAGTGGGCTACCTAGTGTGGACACACTAGATCTCATCTAAACTCAAGGGGAAAAAGGGTTGATGGTCATCTTCCTTCTATGGGCATTAGCCTCATGATTTTTCTTTCTAGGTAGCATCATTTTCTTTCTAGTCGGATTGTCATCAAAATGCAAGCATACTAAAGAAACTAGTTTATGGAAACTGACGAATTGATGTTTGTATAACTAACGGCAACATAGGTGGCGACAATCATTATTCCTATCATTGTGAATTTCTGGTGTGTCTTACCACTTTGCCTTCAATTTTTTTTTAATGTTCCAAGTGCACTTAACATGACAATTCAAGATTATGCACCATCAAAACACATTCACTTGTTATCCAAAAATAAAAATAAATAACAACTACTCTATGTTTTGGTTTTCTCATGTTGTCAAGTTAAATTGCAGAAATCATCAACTAACATATGTGCTTGCGTTTGTGAACAGGAATATGACATCTGGCTTTATGATTCCCAAGTCAAAGATACCTAATTTTTGGATATGGTTATTTTGGGTTAACCCAACCCAATATACTATTAATTCTTTGATAGCTATTGCTTTCTATTGTGATGTTGAACTTCCCTCATGCAGCACATGTACTTTAGATCCAACCACTTGCCCAAGTTGCAATTGTGTGCGAGTAAAAGATGAAGGGAATGTTTTGGCTTGGTTAATAATGCAAAGTGCGATGTCATTGAATTATAATTCCCGTTACAAAAACATGGGTGCCCTTTTTGGCCTAAATATTGTGTTTATGGTTGGATGTGTCTTAGCATTGAGATATATGAAATACAATAGGAGATGAAGATTTGTGTTTAGGTTTAAGACTAAATGTTATTTTGGGTTGAGGTGTAAGCAAATGGGGCTCATTGGGTCATAGGTTGAGTTTTTCCATCTAACAATCAATGTCTTCCAAACACCTTTTAAATGCACAACAAATGTATTGTGCATCATCTATTTTGTTGTATGGACATGACAAGTATAGAATCACATGTTGAGTATTTAGAAACATTCAAATGTTTCAATGGGACAATCCTCCAAAACAATTTATCCTCCAATTATGTAGTAGAATTTAGCACTAGTCATTATAGGATGATTGTACCCCAAAGCTAAAGACATGTTGAATGAAGTTGTGTATGTATTCCTAGCTCAAGGATACATGTTCATGCCACGTATACACCAAAAACATGAGGTTTCCAGCCTCCCCTAGTATATGAGGTTGCTTTGTTTCACTCAAACATGTTTCAACAATTTCAAGGTTGTATGAAACATCACAACAATGGTAAGGTAGTCATGAACCTTAATGCACATGCCATATTAGTATTGGCTAATTGTCACATGCTACTTAAGATTACCTTGCAAATGTGTTTGCCAAATATTTACAACACAAAATACACACATAAACCTAATACCCATGTTGCATGATTACAACATTAGGTCATAAAAGTTGTTACAAGCTTGTGATACACTCCCTTAACTTGTTTGCCTTTTTCCAATGGCATTTGCTCACTAATTTTACAGACGGATGTTGTGTTGTGCCTACTCAATACAAAAAATTCATGAGTTTTCTTCTATCACAAACAATCATGAAACATACTGCAACAAATCAAGAGTTTCTACTGCAATTGAAACCATACGAAGTTGCCACCACCCACCAGCAAATCACAATGGCATTGACTTTTTACTCAAAGCATCACACTGATCTCAAACATCATTATTCATATAATGCATGTGTGAGAATAACTCAGCTTCTTTGGGTTCAAAGCAAATTCATGATCTCAATAAAGACAAGCTTTCATAAACCACCAGAAATCTCATGTGAGCATATTAACAAAGGACATGGGTTGTTAAGTTGGTAGATGATGAACACCACAATCACAAACAACATTATAGTCTGCAAAACACACCCAGAAATCTAGACTCCATAAAACAAGCACTTTGGCATGGTTTCCAATGTTCTCCATGCTGCTCACACCAGCATGCCACTCAGTTCATCCCCAAGTACAAATACATGCAAAGTTGCAGTTCTCGGTCTCACTCTTCTTTGATCTCACAAACCTACATGCATACCATTGCTATCAAAACAACAGGCCACTTTGTGTGATGCAAATGAACAAACCATTTGTCCTGAGTTTCTAAAGGCATTCAAGACATAAGTGTTGAAATTAGGGTTATGCAATTAGGGTTTTGACAAATTCAATGAAGTTTCTAACCTCGTTGCTGCCTCCTTGTCAATCACCGACAAAAACAAATTTGATGAACAATCATTATATGTTGAAGGAACAATACTCCCATCAAATGCATAATATCTGACAACACAAAACTGACATTCTAATTCAAACTTCCAAAAATGTAATGAAAACCCAGTTCAACACAGTATGTATCTATGAGACAATAATCTAATATGGACATTCTTCACACAACTGAATAATTGATTCTGTTTATAAAAAACGAAACCAAATGGGTATCCAAAATTTGCACTACTCAGAGTAGTAGTAGTGGCAATTTGTGGCACTTCCCACAAACCTGAAAATCCCTGAAAAGAACAGATTGCAAGGAGGAGGTCAGTTTCTTAACCTGTAACTTTTGCTTAGCACACCACAGAGTCTGACCTGCACACAGCACACCCCATGCATGCAAACTTATAGATTATCATATAACTTGCATTGCTACAATGATGCCAAAATTCTGCTCCACTCCCCAAATCAATGTTACATTCTTCAAGACTCTCAAGGGTTTAAGATTACCAAAGTCAAGCAGCTATCTGAATTGCAACTCCTTCTGAGCCACCACCATAAGAAAGCACCAATTGAGCTCCAACTTCCCAAGACCAAGAACACCCACAATCTTCATCAAAACAAAACACCCACAATCTTCATCAAGACAAAAACCTTCAAAAACCAAGCCAAACAATAAATATAAAATCGCATGTTCTAAAGTACAATTGTGTGTGCATAGCCCTACATCTTCATCCCCTACATCCCATGAACACCCAACAAAGGAATTAACCCTAAAAAATTGGATCACACATGCCAAAAGATGATGGGTTGCAATTGAGAAGAAGCCCAACTTTTTTTTTTTCCACCCCCCAAATGGATTGATATCTCTCTCTAGCTTGATTTGCAGAAATGAGAACTTACTTCAACAAGAAAGCTACCTATTCAACAAGAAAGTCTCCTCTGACCCAAATCCTTTGGATCCATCCCATGCAGTGATTCTTTTAAAAACACAAATTCTTATTGTTTTTTCTTTTGACAAAAAAATTGAGATTTTATTTTATTTTTTTTTGGGGGGGGGAATGTGCTTTTCTAGTGCAAAATCAACTAATTTTGCTATTTTTCTTGGGGAAAAATTTGCCAAATTTTTTATATAACACCAAATTGATGGATAAAAAAGGGAGAAAAACTGATCCCAAGGACTCTCACACAATGCATGAGCATATTATTTACCCTAGTGACTAAGGAGCGCTCGGGCCATGGGCCTGGCTGGTAGGTGGAGGCAACCCATGGGATAGGTGATATAATTGATTGGTTGTTTTTTTACAGAGGAGATTTTGTTTTAAACTCGGTCCATTAAAGTAGAAAATTTATTATTTTTATTTTAATAATTTTAATAATGTTAGTGTATAAATTAATAGGAAATTTTATTGAACTTAGTGAAAAGCAACAAGAAGAGTAGTTTACACAAAGACAGAATGAATTGGACTTTTAAATGAGAGTAATTGAAAGTGGAACTATAGAAAGCAGATCAGACAAAGTGTATACACATTGGTAAAAAAATGTGACAAAATGTTTTGACAACAGAGCTGCTAGTACTTGCAGTCCAATGAGTCTGTGCTTCTTAGGTTATTGTGGCCTCTAGGTCCGGTAGCCTGTAGGCTTGTGATATGTTTACATTCAACTCTATCAACTTGGTATTCACATACGCTTCTAAAGATCGTGTCTAGCTTGAAGTGATTTTCGAAGAGCTGAAAAGTTCTCACGTTGGAAAACATACAAAATGGTAGCTTTATAAGATGCTATTGAAATCTACAAAGTAGATCGATGCTCTATCCAACATAGATCTTAGCACGGGGTATGCACATGATTGTATAGACGTGGTCTTGGTTTTGTTGCTTCATTGGTGGAGCATGGGTTTTCCCCTTCTGTGTGCTCGATTTGGATGTTGAAAGTGTCGGGTTTAAGCAAAAAATCTCATCATTTTTTTTTGTGATTAACAGAGGTTGTTTGTCACTAATCTGCAAGTTGTTGAATAGTTGTTTTGCTTGGTCAAAAGAAAGGTTACACCATATCGAAACATCCGTGATGTTGAAACTAATCAAGAACCAAGCCATTTGGTAGGCACCAAGATGCCAAGCACGATTTTGTGGATCATGCTTATAGCAATGTATGTTGACAACTCCTCTTCAATATCACCATACGGGATATTCATTTTGTCTATAATGAGTTTTGTGTGCCCTGGAATGAGATGGACGGAATGGAAATTAATTTGAAAGTACTTTGGGGGGGGGGATGATCAATTTTGATAAAAGGGCAAAAAAAATTGAACATGGGGCAAGCATCTTGTTATGTTGCTTGACGAACTTGTTTTTCTTGATTGCGTAAGCATCTACAAATTGATTGGCTTCCATTGAAGATGCAAAACTAATGGGTGCATTGTATCCCTTGTAGCCACAAACATCTAAAAGGTGTAGTTGGTTGTCTATTGAGAAATATGTTTGTTGATCCTTTCTCAATTTCTTGTCAATCAAGGGGGGTGTGGAGTCAACAAACTCCTACTTCAATTTTTTTAGCAAAGTGGCATAATTTGTCATCTTGGATGACACCATTTCAAATGTACTAGCATGAGAAACTAGGATTCTGTATAGATCAAGATAGTACAACAAAGCTTTGAAGAAGGTCGGCTAGGAATGCAACAATTTTTTTCAAAGGATTTGTTTGTCATAGGCAATGGGCAGTGGGTGGATTCAAAAATTTGGTTGTGATGTAGAAGAAGATGACAAGGGCTTGAAGGGATTAAACATGTTTGTAGTGGATGGAAGTGGAGTGGGTCGTCTTTGAGTTGTTTGCAATGTTGTTTGTGATGACAAGGTGATTAAAAAGTCAAAGACAAGGTCAATGTGTAAGGTCGGTCTACATAATTTCTATTTTAATTTGTGTGGTGTTGTGTAACATCTTGTTTGTAATGAGAGATGAAAGGAAACAAAGGTGGTGTGTGCTTTCTATTTTGGACATTATTGATAAGCTTTAAATTTAGGTGGAATAGGGGTGATGACGATTAAGTATTTTCTTTCTTTTTTTGGTGAGTTTGGTTTTTCTCATTGTTTATTCCTTTGGTGACAATATGTTGCTCTAAAAACATTGGTGAAAGTGTTTTTATTGATACTAAAGTTGTTCAACATTGCCAAAGTATTATTGTGGAGTGTATGAAGGTATGATGTTGGTGCCTTCCTTAGTACACTTTTTATGCTTCAATTCATCAAACATGTAGATGAAATTTCTAGGAAAGCATGCTTGTAAATGTTCTAGCAACTTAAATTTGAACACTAGTAACAATAACATTTTTTTCCAAATTGCCTTCAAAAATTAAAACATGACAATGTGGTGCCCTTCCATTTAATAACAACATGCATTTGGTGTTTTTGCCTCTTTTCTTCCTCTAACAGTTTTGTTGTCATGGTGCCTTATTGTCTCTTTGTTGCTCACTTGTTTAAACTTCATAAAATCATGTTGGATTTGGAACTATTTTTACTCATGTTCGCATTTTTATCACTATCATCTCTAGATCTCTAGATCTGACTCTTTATTTTGTATTTAGATTACTTTTCAACAAATTAATTGAGTTGTTACACAGCCACATGTGTTGCAAGCTTTGTAGGGGCCATTCTTACATTTTGTTTAGGACATGTTATTCCATTTCTTATTTATGGTTGTTGTCATGTTTAGAATAAAAGTTTTCTTTCCTTTTCGAAAAACTAACAGAATTTCCCCTCGCCCTTCGGGTTTGTGTGTGCATGTTTATGTTTGTTTTCTTTCCTTTTCCTTCTTTTTTCTTTGATTGCATTCTTAGCTTCATGATCCTTAGTTTGTGCAACAAAAGAAAAAAGGCGCTTTCTCAAGTCGAATAATATATACATATTGTTGTTGTTGTTTCGTGTTCTTGAAGAAATAAAAATCATCATGTTTTGTACATTAAGGATATTAATATTTGGAGTCAAGTGTTTGATCTTCACTCCTTTCCCACTATAGTTTTTTCCTTCTTCCAAAAGGCATGGTCTCATTAGACCAAGATGTAAAGGGTTAAAATCATTTGCTACATTTTGTGATGCAGTTTGGTTTTTGTGACATATGATTTAGGAACTTGAGAATCCAATGACTCTGATTCATGAGAAAAAAGTTCAAGTATAAATAGCATTTTCCTAGGTCTTGAAATGGTTGTGCGAATGAGTCATTGCCACTTATTCCATGTTCTTATTAAGTGTGTTTTGTCTTTCATGGTTATTTCCTTAAACAAACTGACATTAATGTCCTTTCTATCTATTATGTTTTCAAGGTCAAAGTTGTGAAATAGATACTCCAAGTAATTCTTTGGGGAATGATTAATATTGAAAACTTGATTTTTTTTAAATGTTGTAAAATATATGCATATTTTTTTATGGCCTACCTTTGCCACATTGTTTTTTCACTACTTTCCTTTTTTGTTGGAAGCATTTTGTGCAACTCATGAATTATTATTATGTTTTTTTATTTCATTCTATTTTATTTTTTTCAAAACCCACATGAAAACCATTGTGTTGTGGATCACACCGAGTTCAATTCATTGCACCAATTTCAATTTTTGAAACTTTTTATGTGTTGTTTAAATGTAATAACTATTCAATATAATGTCACATATATTCAATTTCCAAAAGAAAGATAAGACTATTAAATAATCAATAATCACATTCAAAACTTCTTTGTTGAATTATTTGAAATATATATTTATTAACTTTCTTTCTTCTTGGAATAATAATGTGGATTATATTTTTTGAATGACAAGATAAACAATACAATTATCATGGATTATATTTATAACTAGTTATTAGTTAATAAATTATCATATAAACATATAATAATTATTTTTGAAAAAAAACTATCAAAACATGCTGAAATATAAAATTATAGAATATTCCCTTAAAGAGTTCATTTAACCTATAGTTTTCAAAACCTTTAAGTAGTTTTAGACAACTTTAGGATAATCAACTTACAAAATGGTCATTATTTTCATAGGATTTGCACATGGTGTACCAAGACATTTATATATAATCATGACATATAAAAACATATAATTATCATTTTAATACTTCTAGTCCATATTCAAACATATGTGTGATAGTTTGTTTAAATATATGTTCTTTAAATTTATAAAATATGTTAAAAATTGATTTTTAAATGATTATGAAATTGAGCCTTCCAACTCATAGTTCCTAAAACTTATAGTTAAACTTTAGATCATTTACCTTTTATGTAGAGATTCTATAGTGAACTCTTTAAGGAATATTTTATTGTATTTTGCATGTACATATACGTAACATGTATTGCAAATGTGCTGTGATGTAAATATTCATGAATTAATTACATAATTTCTTACATACAATGTATACATCTAGAGGTGCTTAGCACCAATCCTCATCCTTTGATTTCAAAGGACACAATTTGCAAGTGGAGGTGTTCGAAGTTTGCAAAAGTTTGTAAACAAGGTTCATTACCCTTTGTGAATGAATATGTATTTTTGAATCTATATATTAAAAAAATTGTTATGTGAAATTAAATCAATTTCTAAATAGGAATCTTAAAGACATATTAATAAGAGAATACATGATGAATAAAAATTGGAGATTTTGTTAATCGCACACAATCAATCAATTCAAAAATCCATTTCAGTATAAAAGGAATTTTACAAAGGTTTTCAAATGTAATACTTGGAATTTCAAACTACTTTATCATTTCAACAAAGCTTTTAACCATTAAATAATTTATAAACTTTTATTTACTCTTTTAATTAATTTGAGTTTGTACGTTATTTAAATGTTAAAATACAATATCAATTTTTAAAAAAATTATTAGATGATCATTATAATAATTATGGAAATTCTAAAACATATAATCATATGACTACTTTGACAACATCACAAAATTGATCCCCTCCACGGCCCACCATTAAAAAAACACACACACTAATTAATTAGTTTTAATTAGTAGCATTAATTAGTGGGGTTGGTTCAAACCCAAATACCTTGACCCTACCTTTAAGAATGTGTATCCAAGGTTTAGGTTCCGATTTTGGATCTAACAAAAGAAGAATTATGTGCTTTGGTTTTCATCCCCATTCTAACAAAATTGGGGTTACCTTGGGTTTAGGTTTCAAAAATCTTATCTTGAACCTCCATTCATTACCTTGAAAAGCAAATACCCGCCCAACTACCCGCCCCACATCATTTATTGCCCTTTTTTTCCTTTTTTGTTCAATTTGTTTGAACATTTCTTACAATTGTGCGTGTGTATTTCTTGTGTAAGGCAATTCCTTCAAATGAACATATTAATTAGAGTAAAGGCTTGTACCACATCAATAATAACTAGTGTTGGTTGAGTACCCTAAATTATAATCAAGATATGTATTTTCAAATGAATATATTAATTAGAATAAAGGCATGTACCACATTAATAATAACTAGTGTTGGTTGAGTACCCTAAATTGGAATCAATATATGCATTTTTGGACTATTCAATTGTTTTCCAATTTTCTATTTGATTAGTAGCCAAACTTGCTTTGTTACCTATAACCAATTAGTTCAATGATGACAAATGGACCTTATCTTCCCCATCACCAAAATGGATGAAACAAAACACAAACAACATCTTGTATTTTAAACTTCACTTTTATAAATTTGTGGTTTAAATCTAAATTGGTCTTGGGGCTTAAAAATTGATGGTCACAAGTGTTGGAGGGTTCCATGAACCTTAAGAGGAAGAGCAGTGTTGTTGTAGGTTTGTGGCCATGAGGTCTTGTTCTTGTGCAACCCCTATTTTGTTCAATGGTGTTGTGATGCTAGTAACACTCAACATTCTTTGGCATTCCAAGCATTTTGATTGCATGTGTCCTTATTATTTTTCTGATGATGTTCAAGAGAAGTTCCTTTTCTACAAGTCCCATTCGCAAGTTGTTGTATGAAGGTATCACATCATGGGTAAGACATGGGATAGGTATTCTCTAAGAGGACAAAGGTTACAAGGTAGCCAAAGCTTTGTAAGAGGGGCTACCCTTACAATTTTGGACTTTCATTTCAAAAGGTTTTTTTTGTAATTTGAACAATAATTGTTTGGTGAATTTGGGTTATAGGAGGCTGAATGTAGATAACAATTTTGTTGATATGCAAGTTTGGAGTATGGGCAAGTATAGTTAGATTCTTGACATGTGGTGCAACTAGAATAGGACATATTAGTTAGGGTCAAAACGCTTTTCCTTGCTCTCTAAACCTCATTTTGGTACTTAGTTTTAATTGTGGAGCTATTTGATTTCTCTTTTTGTGCTTTTACAACTTGAGGTAAACAACAAACAAAATGTTGGGAAAATTGGGAGAATGCAAGTGAATGGGAACTTGGAAAGTTATTTGTTGTTATATGGAGAGAAAATGTGGATGCAACTTGGTGGCTATGGAGGAAGTACGAAAGGGACAAATGTAAAAACAAGCACATGAGGTGAGAAGATAGAAAAAAAGGGGGAAAAATAGAGGTAGAGGAAGGGGAATTTCTCAAATAGGAGTGATTTCTAAATAGAAAAGGGGATATAATGAAAATAGGGAAAAGGAAATTTTGTCAAACTAGAAATGTGTTTTATTTGAATTTCAAAAAGAAAAAACAACAAAGATAAGGGGAAGGAGATTGTGGGCATATGGTGTATTGTAAGATTAAAATGTTTGTTTACTTGTTGAGGTTGGAACTTGTAAAAACGTTGGTTCAATTTTTTTGTTTAGTTTCAAACTCTAGAAGAATTGTTATTGGTCTCAAGTCATGTTACTTTTCTATTAATCTAGTAGTTTTTTTTTGGGTCATTCTTTTGTTGGTCCTAGTGGTGACCTTTTGTGATGCTCAAGTACTTAATCATTAGAAGGTGGCACGTTTGTTCCAAGGCGCCATTATGGTTGCAATCTTGTCTATGTAATATGGCTTAGCCTCTTATTGATTTTATTTTATTTTTTTGATTTACACCCTTTTATCTTAAATGATGTATTCATAAGTCTAGTTGAATTTTTTTTGTGAAAGTGGTCACCTACCACTCTCATAATTGTTGTAAACTAGTTAGTTACATTGAACTTAGGTTTGCACATTTCCCAATTGTTCTTTGAGCTATTCAATCTTTTGCAATCTATAAATTTGTTATTTTTTTGGCCCACTTAGTATTCCTTTCCTTTTGCTAAATCTTTTTTTAATTTCTTTTAGAATTATCTTGTCCATATTATTTTTTCCATAAGATATATAGGTATTTATGAAAGGTCACAACATGTGATTATGAGTAATTGATTAATAATTATTTGCCCTTGGTGTTTCTTGGATGCAAATGGGGCAATGATTGTAGGTTGTGCAAGCTCATGGACTTTTGGCTTAGATTTGGAGAGGTTTAAATTTCATGTAATAGTTCATAACTAAGTTCATTTAGGTTATTACATTGATTTTTTTGGCCCCTCTTTTATTACTGCAAGGTTATGAAAAATATCTATGTAGTAATGTTGTTCGATTTCTAACCTATAAGTAAAAGAAAATTTAATTGTGGTTTGATGAATTGTTTTGAAAATATGGAAAAGTTATGTATTAGCAAATTCTTTCCCCCCATTGTTAATTATGATTAGTATATTCATATGATGCGTAATCTTCTTAATTTCTTTGGTTGATTTTTGTTGTTATGTAAATCTTCAAGGGTCAAATCTTGTTGTCCATTACATTGGGGTTTTAAGGCCACATAGCCTGAAATTCAAACTTGATGTTCTTTTGATGAGTGATTACTTTAAAGCTTGGTCTACCTATCCAACTAAAGTGATATTGTTTGGCTCCATGTCATTGTTTATAGTAATAGTTTCATCCCTTGCCTTTTTGAATATTGTTTTAAAAGGCTTTCAACTATATGTTATGTCTAGGGGTTGTAAAACATGTGATGTGTGAGAGGGAAAGGTCATCATATTTAAACCAAACGTTTTTGCCTATTCTATTGCTTTGAAAGTAATATGATTAACATGACCATCTAGAATTAGTTAATGTCGATTGGTTAGAGAAACTCACCTTGGAATAAAATTATTAAAGAAGCATAAAAATTGTTTGAATAAGAAGCAAGTCATCCAAACTTTATTTTTAGTCATGCATGTCTTTAATTTGTAGAATTTGATGTAATCATATTATAGTTTTTCATTTTTAGAACCCTTGCAAAACATCTCTTGTTACATTTATTAAAAAATTTATGATTAATTATTACTTAGACTTGGGGGAGATGGTGTTGTAGACTAGACTTGATCCTCTTTTGGCCAAAACCTTTGTTATGGATTGTTTGCTTACTTTTGAATGTCTTTTTCATTTGAATTCCATATATGATTTACATTGTAATTGTGTTGAGCGTACACTGATTACAAATTGTTGTATAATGAATTGGAAAAATTGGGTGTCAAACCTTATGTTCTACAAACTTTGAATCCTACTTGCAATATTATTGTAATTTTTAAAAAGGTGATCCAAATAACCCCATAGATAAACATTGCATTTGGTTGCGTTCTATACTTCTGTGAAAATGGGTCCAAATCACCCCCTAAACCAAACATTTACCTTTGTGAAAAACATTCAATTTAAAGAAAAAGTTTAAAATCATACCCATAACCAAATGTAATCCCTATTTATTTGTAGTTGTATGCATTAGAATGTGCCCATCCACATGCCATCACCAAATATAACCACAAAAATAGGTGGTAAGATTTTTCTTTCATTGGCCTCTAGAGACACACACACCTATGACCCCACATGAAAATCACTATATGTAGAGACCATTTTGGATGTTGTGGGGGACATGTGCAACCATTTACTAGCCATGGTTTGGACTAGGTCAACGTTTGGTTATTGGCCTTTGTTTGGTGGAAGGCATGTTTAGCCTACACAAAACAAATATTTACAACAAGCCTTTGTTTTCATCATTGTGTCATTTTTCTAGCAACAAGCTTGTACTTGCCATTTCCTTATGTCTTTCAATGCTAAGGGAGTGCACATGTCTTACATCACAACAACAATCTTGAATTATAGTCCTTTTTAACTTTTCCTAACCAATGCATTCTATTTTTTATTTTTTCAAAGTTGTGTTGTAGCTGAATTTATAATTATAATGAAAATCTGGAATTTCAAAAATGAAACTAAATAATTTTTTTCAAAAAAAAAATCTTAAAAAAAAAACTATGATGTCGATTGCTACCCTATTGGGACTTAATATGAAAATATGGATATTAAAAGTAATTCTGAAATTTGGAGACTAGAAAATCCAAAGGTTGGTTTATTTTTACCATTAAAAAAGAAAAGAAATTCACTAGTTGGTGAGATCTTGCCTTCAAAAAACCACTTTTTTCTAACCACAAATTTGACAAATCTAATGCATGAGACGTACATTTGGCCAATAACGTGTCACCTAGACATCCGAGTGCAAGGAAACGCTCCCTTATAGAGAGACATATGTCATAACTCTTCCTCCCCAATGACTTGCAAAAATGATGAACTTGACACCACCTTTGTTTTTGGTGTACACAAAATTCAACCCATGTTAAGCAATGCTAAAAATTGGAGATTTCAATCCCGCCCTTTTTTTCCTCTCAAAATGTGGCAAATTTGGGGGGATTTTTTCCCAGATAAATCCTTTGCAGAAGTCACAGGCCCCCTATATTTTATTTTATTTTATTTTAATTTAATTTTTGATCACCAATTGGCTAAATTTTGCCAGAAAAAGAAAAGAAAAGAAAAGAAAGCTTGCAAAGACACGTCCCAAAAAAAAAAGGGCATTATTGACCAACACTTGCAGTTACAGCCATGGGATTATTCAGGGCTCTTTTTCTTTGCTTTTGGAAAAACAAAAAAAAAATAAAAAAAACTACCCAGGTGGGTACAATAAAAAAAAATATAAATATTTATTTATTAATATTA
>Ga0116231_10007422_pt1 | contig 20077 bp, 13 predicted proteins | sample S1TSphgellanicum_2_FD_89695 | JGI IMG/M metagenome (GOLD analysis project Ga0116231, IMG submission 89695) | Host-associated microbial communities from peat moss isolated from Minnesota, USA - S1T2_Fd - Sphagnum magellanicum MG | ecosystem: Host-associated > Plants > Peat moss > Unclassified...
AGCGCAATCGCCGGATGGGCTGCCGTTCATCGGGCGTGTTGGCCCCGCTGGCCTCTATCTTGCTGTCGGATTTTCCAATCACGGGTTTCAGATTTCGCCGGTCATTGGCGCGTGCGTCGCCGAAGACATTTTGCACGGCGCTCAAAATTTGCTGACACATTTTCGCCCGGATCGTTTCGCATGATATTTGGTTTTGATGTCCATCCCGATGCCTGCTTCGCGCCGGATTACGCGGCGGCACGCGAGAGGTTTCTGGCTGCGGGCCTGGCCGCGGGCGGGCGGCTGTCGCCATACGAAAATTCCGCGCGCGGGCCGTTGGGCGAAGCACTTTCCACCGATGTTGCCTGGTTCGGGCCGCCGGACGCGGGGCGGGTTCTGGTGCTGGTCTCGGCGACCCATGGCGTGGAGGGTTTTTGCGGCTCCGGCGCGCAGATCGATTGGATCATGGTGAATGGGCCTGGCGAATTGCCGCCCGATACCGCCGTGCTGATCATCCATGCGCTGAACCCCTATGGATTTGCCTGGCTGCGGCGCACCACGGAGGAGGGGGTTGATCTCAACCGCAACGGCATCGCCTTCGATGCTCCGCTTCCGGATAATGCAGACTATGACGCGCTGGCGGATGCGTTCGTGCCGCAAAATCTTGAGGCGGCGACGCTGGCGGCGGCGGATGAGGTCTTGGCACGTTGGCGCGAGAAGCATGGCGCACGTGCGTTCGAGCAGGCGCGCAGCAGCGGCCAGTACACGCGGCCGGAGGGGATTTTCTATGGCGGCACCGGCCCCACCTGGTCGATGCGGACCTTGCAGCGCATTTGCGCGGATTTCCACCTCGCGCAGCGAAGTGCCGTGGCCGTCATCGACTATCATACGGGGCTTGGGCCGCATGGCCATGGCGAGCCGATTTGTGGCCATCGGCCGGGCGAGTCTGGCCAGGCCAGATGCCGGGCCTGGTATGGCGATAGTCTCGGCGAGCCGCTGCTCGGCACATCGTTTTCGCTGCCGATCGCGGGGCTGACTCAGTACGCCTGGGCACGTGAGGTGGGCGCGGAAAAACTGACGTTCGTGGCGTTGGAATTCGGCACTTACGACGCGGAGACGGGGGCTCGGGCTTTGCGCGACGACCATGTTCTGCATCGGGCGGCTCATGTCGATTGGCACGATGACACGTGCCGCCGGGTCAAGTCCGCCCTGCGCAAATTTTATCACCCGGACACGCGGGACTGGAAGGAGATGGTGCTCTTTCGCAGCCGGCAGGTGATTGGGCAGGGGTTGGCGGGACTTGTGCAGCAGTAAGCAAAAAACTTTTGCCCATTTGGCTACGGCCTCTCCGGAGAGGCACCGCCCAGACTCGTAAAAGTTTTTTGGTTCTTTTTTTCAAAAAAGAACACTTCCTTCCTTCTTTCTAGGTTTCCCATGCACATCCCCTCAGGCATAGACCACAACGGCCTACGCAAAGGCCTGCTTCCGGTGCAGTCGCCGCCGCCGCTTGAAGACGCTCCAGCCAGGCTGCAGGCGCTGACGGCGCGCGTGCGCCATGATTTGGCGGTTCTCTCCTATCCCAAGGATGCCTGGGTGCTGCCGCGGCATCATGAGTCCGGCGCGCATGTCTATGATGTTGTGATTGTCGGTGGCGGGCAATGCGGCCTGACGCTCGCGTTCGGCCTGCAGCGCGAGCGGGTGACGAACATTCTGGTGCTGGATGCAGCGCCGCGTGGCCGGGAAGGCCCGTGGGTGACCTATTCGCGCATGTGGACGCTGCGGTCGCCCAAGCACGTCACGGGGCCCGATCTGGGCATGCCATCGCTGGCGCCGCGCAGTTTCTATGAGGCGGTGTTTGGCGAAGCGGCCTGGGAGAAGCTAGACAAATGGCCGCGGCGTTTGTGGCAGGCCTATCTGGACTGGTACCGCGATGCGCTGGATTTGCCGGTGCGCAATGACGCCATGGTCGAGCGGTTCCGCGAGGAGGGCGAGCTGGTTGCTCTGCACCTGCGAGGCGGCGAGATTGTGCTGGCGCGCAAGGTGATTTTGGCGACCGGCCTGGAAGGGATCGGCGGCTGGCGGGTGCCGGACGTGGTGCGCACCAGCCTGCCTAAGTCGGCCTGGACCTTGTGCACCGACGACGTGGATAGTCTGCATTGGCGCGGCCAGCGCATTGCGGTGCTGGGCGCGGGTGCCACAGCCTGGGACCGCGCGGCGGATTTGCTGGAACTGGGCGCGCATTCGGTGACCATCTATATGCGGCGCGACCGCGTGCTCGCCGCGAACCCGTTCCGCTATCTGGAAAAAGCCGGCTATCTGCGGCATTATCAATCGATGGGCGATGCCGACAAATGGCGCTGGATACGCACCATTCTCAGTTTCGGCCAGCCGCCCACGCAGGATGGCGTTGACCGCTGCGCCGCGTTCGACAATTTTACCCTGCATCCTGGCTGCAACTGGGCGGCGCTGAAACAGACCGATGCCGGCATTGAAGTGACGGGCACGGACGGCTCCGTGGAGACGTTCGACCATCTGTTCATCGGCTGCGGCTTTTCCATGGACGCGCGTGGCCGGCCGGAGCTGGCGGAATTTGCCGCGAACATCATGACCTGGGCGGATGTCTATACGCCGCCGGCCGAGTATCAGGACGACTGGCTGCAAACCTACCCGTATCTGGACAAGAGCCTGCGCTTCATGGAACGCGAGCCGGGTGCCACGCCGGTACTTCGCAACCTGTTCTGCTTCAATTACGGCACGCTGGTTTCGAACGCGCATTCAGGTGCCTCGCTATCGGGCATACTCTATGGTCTGCCGACGCTGATTCATGGCGTCACCGGCGCGCTTTGGGCCGAGGACGAGCCGGAACATTTTCGAATGACCAAATCCTGGCAGGCAATTGATACAAATCCAGGCAAACTTGCAGAGCGCCTCTACCAACGCAAGTAGGGTGGACAAAGTCCACCACACCGCCTCTCCACCCGTGCGCCGTGCCGTGTTTGGCGCGCGAAGGTGGACGTCGTCCACCCTACGGCCCCTGACGGAGCGGCCTTAATACGCCGGTGGTTTCCGACACACCGGCCAAAAGTTTTTTCTAAACGGTAATTATATGGCTTGCGCGCGACGAAAGCGGTGATACTTTACTGATATATCTGTCGCGCAGGGGGATTACCGCCATGCCCAAGCCGGGTTGTTGCGGTTCATAGCAGCCGCATTTTTCCAAACATTTCTACGCTCTTGGGGAACATCGCAATGACCTTAAAATCCCGTCTGCTCGGATCGGTCTCTTACTCTGCGGCTGTGTCGGTTCTTGGCCTGTCCCTATCGGCGCCAATGTGGCCCGCGCGCGCGCAATCCGCACCTGCCACCGCACAAGCCACGGCGCCCGCACCACAGACCGAGCAGTTGATCGTGACCGGGACGCGCGATCCGAACCAGACCGCCCGGAAAAGTATCAGTCCCGTCATCGTCATTTCCGGCGCGCAGTTGCAGGCAACCGGCCAGGTGGACGTGCGTGATGCGCTGGCGCAGATCGCCCCTTCCATCACCAGGCCCGATATGGCAGGCGGCAATGCCAACCTCATCGATGCGCTCAGCCTGCGCGGCCTGACATCCGATCAGACGCTGGTTCTGGTGAACGGCAAGCGCCGCCACACCACGGCGGTCATCGCGGATTACGAGGGGCCGCAAACCGGCACCACGCCGGTCGATGTGGACATGATCCCCACGTCCGCCGTGGATCACATCGAAGTGCTGCAAGATGGCGCGGCGGCGTTGTATGGTTCGGACGCCATTGCCGGCGTGATCAATATCATTCTGAAATCCAACACCTCCGGCGGCAGTTTTAATGCAACCAACGGCGGCTATTATGCGGGCGACGGTTTCACGTCAGGGGAATCTGCCACCTACGCCACGAAGCTAGGCAATAGCGGCTTTTTCGATCTCAGCGCCGAATTCAAGCACCAGGACCATACCGACCGTGGCGGCGACGACGACAGGGTGGGCCGTCAGGCCAATCCATTCCTCGGCAACCCGCAAGAGACGCGCGAATCCCTGTCCTATAATGCCGGCTACGATATCAGCCCGAATATCAGCCTGTATTCCTTCGCCACCTTCGGCCACAGGAACGGCGACTCGTACCAGAACTTCCGCACGTCCGCGACTTTGCCTGAGGTTTATCCCAACGGATTCGTGCCGCAGATCGCCATCAACTCGAACGATTACAGTTTTACCGGCGGTGTAAAAGGCCTGTTGCCTGGCGATTGGAGCTGGGATCTCAGCACAACCTATGGCGGCGAGTCCGACGACATCGATATTTTCAATACCGTCAATACCTCGCTGTACGACGCGACCGGCCACACGCCGACGCGCTTCTTCAACATGTCCTTCGCCGATACGCAATGGACGACCGATTTCGGCCTGAAGAAGGCTTTTGAAAACGGCATCTTTGCCAGCCCGGTCAATTTCGCCGTCGGCGCGCAATATATCTACGATACCTACAACGTCGGCGCCGGCGAACCCAACTCCTATTTCGGCAGCGGCCCGCAGGCCGAAGACGGGCTATCGCCGCTCAGCAACAGCATCAGCGGCCGCGATATCGCCGCCGTCTATATGGATGCCTCAAGCCACCTGACCAGCCAGTTGCAGGTCGATCTTGCCGGCCGCTTCGAGCATTATACGGATTCCGGGGATACCGAAACCGGCAAGGCCTCCGCCCGCTACGACTTCGGCCCGTTCCTCGCCGTCCGCGGCGCAGTCAGCAACGGTTTCCGCGCACCCTCGCTTGCCGAGGATCATTACACCAGCCTTGGCGTCCTGCCCACCGGCGCGCAGGGCATTCTCGCTGTCGATTCGCTGGCCGCGAAACTGCTGGGCGCGGTGCCGCTCAAGCCCGAGCGCTCCACCAATTTCAGCGCCGGGCTTATGACAAACCCTGTGCCGAACATGAACATCAGTGTCGATGCCTACCAGATCGATATCCGCGACCGTATCGTGCTCGGCGGCGTCTATAACGGCCAGACCGCGATCAACGCGCTGACCGCGCAGGGCATTCAACTGCCGCCCGGCGTCATCCCGGCCGACGTATCCGCGCAATATTTTGCCAATGCCGCCAGCACGACCACGCACGGCCTGGATGCGATCGGCAGATATGTGTCGTATCTTGGCGATTACGGGCGCATCGACTGGGATGCGGAACTCAATTGGAACGAGACGAACGTCACCAAGGTTTCCAACGACCATAACGGCAACCCGCTGCTGAACGCGCAGGGCATCGGCTATATTTCCACCTATTTCCCGAAGACCAAGCTGATCGTGGGCGGTAAATGGACGTTCGGGCGCACCGATGTGTCGCTGCACGAAGTGCGCTATGGCAGCGCGATTTCGCAGCTCCAATACACCATGGGTCCGAATGCGTATTCCAACACGAATTTCCTGGAGTTCGTCAACCAGCCCAAATATGTCACCAACATTCAGGTCGGATATCACGTCACCCCAGCCTTGCGGCTTGCGCTGGGCGCCAACAACCTGTTCAATGTCTATCCGAGTGCAATCCCCTACCAGACCCGCTATCTGGGGGTTTACACCTATGATTACACGGTTGAGCAGGTGGGCATAAATGGCGGCTTCTACTATCTGCAGGCGACCTGGAATTTTTAGCGCGCGGGCGGCGTGTGCCCTGTGGTCGTGCTGCCGCAGAACGTCGCAGACCGCTTGACACGCGCGTCACCGGACCAGGCGCATGTCGCCACCAGCATCCCGGCCCCGGCGGTGCAGGCGGAGGGCGTGCGCAAATATTTTGGCCAGACGGAGGTGCTCAAGAGCGTATCGCTGACGGTGATGCCAGGCGAGGTGGTAGGGCTGATCGGGCCGTCTGGGTCCGGCAAATCCACCTTTCTGCGCTGCATCAATCATCTTGAGAGGATCGATGGCGGTTCGCTGAAAGTCTGTGGCGACTATGTGGGCTACAGGCGCATCGGCGATACGCTGCATGAGCTGGGACAGAAGGAGATCGCAGCGCGGCGCGCAGCCATTGGCATGGTGTTCCAACGGTTCAATCTCTTTGCCCACAAGACCGCGCTGGAGAATGTGATGGAAGGTCCGGTTGTTGTGAAGCGCGAGTCTCGCCAGGAGGCCCGCGAGCATGCGCGGGCGCTGCTGGCGCGCACCGGTCTGTCGGGAAAGGAGAATGCTTTTCCGCGCGAACTTTCCGGCGGTCAGCAGCAGCGTGTCGCCATTGCCAGAGCGCTGGCGATGCGCCCCACCCTGCTCCTGTTCGATGAGCCAACCAGCGCGCTCGATCCGGATCGAACATCCGAAGTGCTGGATGTGATGCGGTCGCTGGCGGAGGAGGGACGGACGATGATCATCGTGACACATGAGATGGAATTCGCGCGGGATGTCGCGACCAGGCTGGCGGTAATGAAAGCGGGCGTTATTACCGACATTGGTGACCCAGCCGACATACTTCGGGGTCAACACCCACGCCGCACACACTCGTCCTTGGGGCAGGCATGCTGAAGCTCCTGCATGATGGGCGGCAGGGCAGGTTCGCAACGCTGCTGCTGGCGTGGGTGTGCTACCTGTCCCCATCTTATGCGGCGCTGGCGGCCGGCCCATCGGATCTGCTGCCCGCCGCCATCCGCGCCGCAGGGGTTCTGACGTTGGCCACCGACGCGCATCATCCCCCGTGCGAGAGTTTCGCTGACGACAACACAACCATGGTCGGATTCGAGCCTGATATCTGGAATGCACTCGGCGCCCGGTTGGGGGTAAAGATCGCGGCCGTGTCGATAGATTTCGACGGGCTGATCCCGGGCGTGCAGAGCGGCCGCTACGATATTGCCATGGAATGCATGTCCGACGACAAGCAGCGGGAGAAACAGGTCACTTTTGTTGACTATGCTTACGCTACCTCGGTTGTCTATGAACTGGCCAGTACGGCATCGGCCACGGCCGACCCGCTATCGCTGTGCGGCCGGCGTGCCGGGGCGCAGATCGGCACCGATTTCGTGGCGAGCCTGGAGCATGTGTCGCAACTCTGTGTTGCCCATGGCAAGCCCCCGCTTGCGATTCAGCAATTCCCGTCGAATGCGACGGTTCTGCTGGCGCTTTATGCCCAGCGTGTCGATTTCATTCTCAACGATCTCGATGCCGTATCCGAGTTGAAAAAGAATTCGCCGGCGCCGCTCAAAGTGACGGATATCGGCCTGCCGCTGTTCGTCGTGGGTGCTGTGGTGAAATCCGGCGACACGGCGCTGGCGAACGCCGTGCTGTCGGCACTTCAGCAACTTCATGCCGACGGCGAATATGCCGCGATCATGAAGAAATGGGATATTGCCCCGCTTGCACTGGAGAAACCGGGCATCAATCTAGCGGCCACACGATGATCGCCGCATCGGCCGGGATCGACGCGCTGCGCGTAAAACCCAGACGCCATCCTGGACGGATTCTTGGCGGCATCGCCATTCTGCTCATCACAATCGCCATCTTGCGGTCCGTCGTAGCGAACCCGAATTTCCAGTGGCCGGTCGTCGGCCAATATCTCTTTGCCGGGATTATCCTGCGCGGCCTCGCAACGACGCTGCTGCTGACGGCCTGCACCATGGCGATCGGCATTGCCGGCGGGACCGTGCTTGCGCTCATGCGTCTGGCCGATAACCCGATCGCCGCGGCCTTCGCATCGGCCTATATCTGGCTGTTCCGCGGCACGCCTTTGCTCGTGCAACTGCTGTTCTGGTATAATCTGGCCGCACTTTATCCCGCCTACCGCTTCGGCATCCCCGTGCTGGCGCCGAATCTCCTGCATGGCAGCGTGAACGATCTCATTACGCCATATTCGGCTGCCATCCTCGGGCTTGGCTTGAACGAAGCTGCGTATATGGCCGAGATCGTGCGCGCCGGCATCGGCGCCATCGAACCGGGGCAGACCGAAGCCGCCATGGCCATCGGCATGCACCGGTCGCAAATCATGCGCCGGATCATCCTGCCGCAGGCGCTGCGCCTGATCGTGCCACCCACCGGCAACCAGGTGATCGGCACATTGAAAACCACCTGCCTCGTCAGCGTCATCTCTCTGTCCGACCTGCTTTACTCGGCACAGACGATATATTCACGTACCTTTCAGACAGTGCCGCTGCTGATCGTCGCATGCTTCTGGTATTTGGCGGCGACCACAGTGCTGAGCTTCGGGCAGAGTATTCTGGAACGCAGGATGCGGCGCTAAATCTGCATGATGCTGCGCGATTGCTGCGTCAGCGCCGCCATCAGGCCTTCCTTGGATGCATCATTATGCGCAATCATCACTTGCCGCGACAAAGCGCCGTCGCCGGCTTTCAAGGCGGCGACAATCTGATGGTGATAATCCGTCGTCTCCGTGCCGATATCCCGCAACTGCGCGCCCAGGTGAAAGAACCTTTGCAGCTCATCCAGCACCTGCATGACCATGGACTGAAGCCTTACATTGCCCGAGAATGACGCAATGATTTCATGAAAATCCCGGTTCGCCTGCACGAAACGCCGGATGCTAAGTTGCTCCGATGGGTCGTACATCACATCGGCCAGGTTGCTCAACTGCCGCAGGCCATCGGCCGTGATGTTCTGGCTAGCGAGCTCCGTCGCCCGCCCTTCCAGCATGTTGCGCACCTCAAACAGCTCATTCATGTCCTGAAACGTCACCGGCGCCACCTGGTAGCCGCGCCGTGGAAAAGCTTTGACCAGACCTTCGGTGCGCAATTTGGACAGTGCCTCGCGCACCGGCGTCTTGCTCATTTTGAAGCGGGTGGCAAGTTCACCCTCCGAGAGATCTTGGCCGGGAACAATCTGGCAGGAGAGGATATCCCGCCGCAGCGCTGCATAGACCTTGCCAGTCATCGACTCGGGTACGCGTGGAGATTTCGCTGGCATTTCTCTTCCCGGTATCAATCAAAGCGCCGGCGGCGGTCTTTCGCGCCGTCATCGGTGGCAAATGGAGGTACTACACGCGGGCAAACCGCCGCAATAGATGCCTCTGCGGAGAAAATGCACCGCTCACCGGGGCGGTCGGCCGTTGGCCAGATCATCCCGAAAATCCCGCAGGCGCGCCTGCGCCAGCCAGGCTGCCGGTGCGAACCGCTTGACGGCATTGAACGTCCATGGCTTCGGCGCGGTCACGGGCACCGGCAGCACGCGCGCATCCTGCGTCAGCAGATAGCGCGCAACAGCGCCGCCGAGTGCGGTGGTCAGCGCAACGCCGCGGCCATTACAACCGATCGGCGCCAACAAACCGCCGCCCAAATTCCATATGCGCGGCATGAAGTCGCCGGTGCCTGCAATGACGCCGCGCCAGGCGTGTTCCGCACGCAGATCAGGCAGGCCGGGCACGAGCCGGTGAAGGCGCCGCAGCAGAAAACCCGCCATGCGCGCAACCGCTTCGCCGCCGTCGTAGAGTGCGGCGCCGCCGGTAACCAGGCGGTTATCCGGGCTCCATCGCAGCGCGAACGGATGGTTGCGCATATCCACCAAAGGCTGGCGTGACGGCAGGATGGTTTGCCGTACATCTTCATCCAACGGCTGCGTGGCAATCTGATAGCTGAACATCGGAATGATCGCTTTCTGCACTGGCGGCAACAGATTGCCGATCATCGCATTCGTCGCCGACACGATTGTCGCCGCGCTGATATCCGCGCCTTCGGTGGTGCGCAGATGCCAGCCGCCGGCGACCGACTCGATGCTGCAAACCCGCCCCTGATACAGGCGTGCGCCGGCCGCCGCCGCTGCCGCTGCCAGGCCTTGCGCGTAGGCAAGCGGGTTGATCTGGCCGCCGGATTTCAATATCAACGCGCCGCGATAACCGGCAAACCCGGTGATGGCGCGGACTTGCGCCGCGTCGGCCGCGCCCAATTCGATGCCGACCGAGGCATAACGCTTCACCTGCGTGTCGATAACCGCAAGCCCGGCGTCATTGACAGCCGCCTGCACGCAGCCGGTCTGCTCCGCGGCGCAGTCGATGCCCAGGCGTTTGATCAGGCCGAACACGTGCGTGCCCGCATGGCCGACGAGCCTGAGTAAAGCTTCCGCTTTCTCGCTTCCCACCAGTTTCGTGGCCTCGTCCAGCCCGAGGCTTGCCTTGAGGCTGGGAACAACAAAGCCGGTGTTGCGGCCGGACGCACCAAACGCCACCCGATCGGCTTCGACCACAATCACCGAACAGCCCGCTTCCGCCAAGGCAAGCGCGGTGGACAGGCCGAGTATGCCCGCGCCGATGATGGCGATATCGGCGCGCAGCGATCCCAGCGCCGCCGGCAAAGCCGCCGGCGCTGGCGTCAGCGAAGACCAGAGCGACTGAGGAAAAATATCGGGCTGCATGCGCGCGTGCTTTCCGGAAGGCGATGACGAGCGGCCACATACTGCACCGCATCCATCTGTAAAGATAGGCAGATTTCTCCGGGACGGACATCCATGATATCCTACTGACATTCCAGCGGAGATTGCATCACCGGCGGAACTGCGATAGCTTGCGCCGGTGGCTTCCGACTCCCGCGATTTGCGGCAACACCAAGCTAACGGGCATGGGATTTTGAAAATCATTCGTGTGCTTAACCCGAACAGTTCAGTATCCGTCACGCAGCGCATGCAAAGCTGCTGCGCCACGATTGCGCTGCCGGCGGGTTATGATGTGGATTTCCGCACCTTGGCCGAAGGTCCGCCCGTCATCGAGTGTCAGCGCGATGTCGAGCGTGTTGTGCTGCCGGTGTGCGATTATTTTCATGCCAACCCCGCCGATGCGTTTGTCATCGGATGTTTTTCCGATCCTGGCCTTCATTTAGCGCGCGAGGAACTTGCCGTACCGGTCATCGGTATTGCCGAATCGGCCGTGCATGCTGCGGTTGGGCTTGGTGCGCGGTTTGGCATTATCGCCATCAAGCAAGGCTCGGTCGGCCGCCATATGCGCATGGTGCGCCAACTCGGCTATGCCGGCCGGATGGCCGCGGACCGGCCGCTCGATCTCGGCGTTGCCGAATTGCTTGACGAAGATCTTTCCATAGCACGCATCATCGAAGTCGGGCGCCGCATGCGTGATGAGGATGGCGCGGATGTGCTGATTCTCGGCTGTGCGACCATGGGCGCCTACCGTCCGAGGCTGCAAGCGGAATTGGGCATCCCCGTTGTGGACCCGGCCCAAGCGGCGGTGATGCAGGCGCTGACGCTGCTCACCCTCAATTATGCCGGCGTTGCATGACGACGACCGTGCCGGCTTTTGAGCTCCTCGTGTGCGGAAAGCTGGTTCTGCCCGATGGGCTGCTTCCGCAAGGCTGGGTCGCCGTCAGCGGCGGCAAGATCATGGCCATCGGCACCGGGGCACGGCCCGCCGCCGCTTCCGTGCATGATGCCGGCGACGCCTACGTCATGCCTGGCTTTATCGATGGCCAGACACACGCCACCAGCTATGCCGGCCTGCCGGGATTCCGTTCCACCACGCGCTCGGCCGTCGCCGGCGGTATCACAACCCTGGTGGATATGCCTTACGATAATCCCGATCCGCTGAACAATGTCGAGCGCCATTGGGCCAAGGTGGAGGCGGTACAGCGCGAGAGCTATGCCGATGTCGCGCTCTACGCCACGGTCGCACCAGGTCAGGGCACCGGCGAAATCGAGGCGCTGGTGAAAGCCGGCACCTGCGCCTTCAAGATTTCCAGTTTCGAGAGCCATCCGGTACGCTTTCCCCGCATTCCGGCCAATGACATGCTGGCGATCCTGGAAGCCACCGGCGCACTGAAAATTCCGTTGGGGCTACACAATGAGGATCAGGAGATCGTCCGCGCGTCCATCGCCGCGCTGAAGCGCAGCGGGAGAACGCAGCCGGAATGGCATGAACCGAGCAGGCCGGTGGCGGCCGAACTCGCGGCCACCGCCGCCTTCATGGCCTTGGGCATGGCAACCGGCGCGCACGTGCATATCGTGCATATATCCTGCGCCCCTGTGTTCCAGCTCGTGCGCCGCTTTCGCGATGCGGGCACGCACGCCACCGCGGAAACCTGTGTGCATTACCTGCATTTCGATGCGGCGCGCGACACCGCACGTCTGGGCGCGCGCATGAAAGTCAGCCCGCCGATCAGGCCGCACGCGCTGCCTGGTATCTGGCAGGCGCTCGCCGATGGCGATATCGATTTCATCTCGTCGGATCATTCAAGCTGGCCGCTCGCCAACAAGCAGACGGAATCGATTTTCGATGCTGGTGCCGGCATCCCTGGTCTTGAGACATGCGCGCCCGCGCTCTACACCGGCCTCTGCCGGCACACTGCCGAACCGGAACGCGAGCTGCTGCGCTATCTCTGCGAACGGCCGGCAAAATTCTTCGGCCTCTGGCCACGCAAGGGAACACTCGCGCCGGGGTCGGATGCGGATTTCGCGATCCTTGAAGCCACTGAAACCGTGTTTCACGAGGGCGACACACACGATGATCTCAACTGGAGCCCGTTCGACGGAGAGCGTTTTGCTTGCCGTATCGCGACCACATTCCTGCGCGGCATGAAACTATGGGATGAAGGCAAGGTGCTCGGGACACCAGGCATCGGCCAATTCGTACCCCGGCTAGCCATGTAAAACCGAAGCCAAAACATCCAAAAGTTTTTTGGTTCTTTTTTTCAAAAAAGAACTCTTATCTCTCAGGAGCATCACCTGCTCAAACATCTTTTCAAACCCATCCAGCTTGGCAAGCTGGAAATCCGCAACCGGATCGTGCTGACGGGCCACGGTACCGGCATGGGCCGCGATTTCCGGCCGGACGAGCAGATGATCGCCTACTACGCACAACGGGCGCGCGGCGAAGTGGGGCTGATCATGCTCGGCTCGCAACAGGTACACCCGACATCCCCTGGAATTACCGGCCTGCTCTGCAACTACGACGACAGGATCATTCCGGGTCTGCGCGCCGTCGCCGATGCGGTTCACGCCCACGGCAGCCGCATCTTCGGCTATCTGTCGCACATGGGCCTCGCCTCCAGCGCACGGCCAAAAGCCTTGTGGTCAGCATCGAGCATATACGAACAGAAATACGGCGAAACCGCGCATGCCATGACGGTGGCGGAGATCGAAGAGATCATCGAAGCTTTTGCCGCCGCAGCCCTGCGCTGCCTGGAAGCCGGCATGGACGGGCTGCAAATTCATTGCGGCCATGGACTTCTGCTCCAACAATTCCTCTCGCCGCTGACCAACCATCGTGACGACGAGTACGGAGGTTCGCTGGAAAACCGCGTGCGTTTTCCGGCCGCTGTGTTGCGTGAAGTGCGCAAGCAGGTGGGCGACGGCGTGCCGCTCGGCATTCGCTGTTCGGGTGACGAGCTGATAGAAGGCGGTCTCACGGCACAGGATATGGCGCAAATTGTCCCGCGCCTGGTGCAGGCCGGGCGTCTGGATTATGCTGATGTCAGCGCCGGCAGCGATGGCGATCTGGTCAGCAACATGCTGCACGAGCCGCCGATGGGCCGGCCGCACGCGCCGTTCACCTCGGTCGCACGCGCGATAAAGCAGGCAATATCGGTGCCGGTGATTCATGGCACACGCATCGATACGCCCGAACTCGCCGACGCCATGATTGCGCGTGGCGACGCGGATATGGCAGGCATGTGCCGCGCCCTCATCGCCGACCCGTTCCTGCCCATCAAGGCGCGTACCGGCCGGCGGCAGGAGGTCATTCCCTGTGTGGCCTGTGAACAGGCGTGTTTCGGGCGCCTGCACCGGGGCATGCACATCAGCTGCGTCGGTAATCCCGCAACCGGGCGCGAACTTCACTACGGCCTACCGGCAAAAGCCACTAAGCCTGCCAGGATTATCGTCGTCGGCGGCGGACCGGCCGGCATGGAAGCTGCGCTACAGGCACGTCTGAGCGGTCACGATGTGGTGCTCATCGATGCGGCAGCACAGCTTGGCGGCAGGCTGCGGTTGGCGATGCTTCCGCCTGGCCGCGAGGAATGGGGCCAGCTTCTGGACCATAAAATTGCCGCAGTCGAACGCGCCGGCGTGCACCTGCGCCTGCAGGAAACGGCTGATATCGCCATGCTCAATCAGCTTGCGCCGGACACCGTACTCGTGGCAACCGGCGCCACACTCCAACCGCCGCCGCTACCGGGCGCAAACGAAGCACCTTTGTCTAGCGTCGATAGCGCCGTCGCCAATCCGGCGACGATCGGCCCCAAGGTGCTTGTGATTGATTATATCGACCGGCAGCCCGCCCTGGTGACAGCGATCATGCTGGCGCAACTGGGGCGCGATGTGACGATTGCCACAAAATCGCTGCATATCGGCCAAAAGCTGGAAACCCAGAATTTGACGGAATTTTATCGGCGCGCAAGCAAAGCTGGCATAAAATTTCTTGCGCTGTCCGAACCTGTCGCCTATGCGGGCGGCCAGGTTCGTCTCAAAAATCCCATTACCGGGGAAATGTCCTGGTCCCCGGCCTATGACAGCATCGTCGTGGCCGCACCTGGCCTGCCGCAGACCAGCCTGCGCGATGGGCTGAAGGCGGCAGGGATTGCGCATGTCCTGATCGGCGACGCCTATGCGCCGCGCGATGTCGAGGCCGCCATTCTTGAAGGTTTCGAGGTCGGCCGCCGAATATAAACGCTGCCGATCAGCGGGTCTATAGAAATCACTTTTTTCAATCAGGAGACACGGTATGGGTGAGAAAATCGAATGGAGCCGGCAGGAAGATGTTGAGCGCGTGTGGATCCATGAGGGCCTCGAGTTCAGCCACCGCTTGATCACCAAGGATAAACAAGGTTCGTCGTTCTCATTCCATATCACCACCTACATGCCGTATTTCGATACGATCGTAGAGGGCGACGGCATTCACGAGGTAGTTCTCTACTGCATGCACGGATGGTCCAGGCAGACCGACCTCTCGGATGGGCGCGAACGCCTTTTCAAGCCGGGTGACGCGATCTATCTACCCGTCAGTTACCGCTACCGTCACGTGATTGGCGACGCCGGTTTAATCGTTGCGGTCAGTTGCACGCCGTCTCGTGCACCGCTTGAAATATAGATCAACGGCTAGTGCTTGCGAGGTTCAACTCCATCAAGGTCTGTGTGGCGGGGGGGAGAAGAAAAGTAGCATAATGCTATTATGCCTTGATGGGCCGGCACCGGGCACATGCGATACCGATGGCAGGTATGTGCTTCGGCTGCTCATTCACATCGAGCAGCTCTGTCGCTTTGGCGGCTGTCGGCATTTGCCGTTGCCAGGTAAGCCAACTCGGGCCACATGGCTCTGGCCGGCCTGTCAATGGATCGAGGCCTGTGCACTGTTCGGCAGTACGCCCATTCGTTAGCCGCAGGTGATCTTCCGGCCGCGCCTAGTGGCGAACCTCAATACAGGGCCTGCCAGACGCGGACGCGGCGCTCCATGGTGCGGCGGACACCTTCGGACAGCTCGGCAGTGCGGCGAGACCATGACGATTTGTGGGGCATCGGCCTGACGCGGTAAAGCTGGCTGAATGAAGCGACGGTTGAGGCCGCCCCAATCTGATCAGAAGCCGGCGGAGCGGAGGACAACGATGCGATCCTGCAGCCGCATCGCCTCGCCTGTGATGCCCCCGAGAGGTAACCCGTTGCCTCACAGGGAGGAAGGCCCATCCGTGCGAAAACGTACCTTAGCGTATTGCGCGCAATGTTGAAAGTGGGATTAGCCCCTGCCTGGCAGGGGAGTGCCGAGCAGGGTTTGGAGGCTGAGTGTAGCGTAGCCAAAAATGTGAGACTGGTGATTCAACAAAGTCAGAGGTTTATCGTTGCCATAAACTATGAGACGCTGCCGCTTATCTGAGAATCCGGTTGCTATTGATGCCGTAAAGGTGAGACGCTTACCTCCGCACGTTGCTGCAATGTTAGACGTCGATGTCGGATGAGGTGGCCGAAGATGGCCTGGCCTAGTCGGAGGCTTGCCGCCGCGAGGAGGCAATCCGTCGTCTGCTGCAGCGCTATCTGGACTAGCTGAAGCGGCAGGCGGTGGAGGGTGTGGCCGAGGAGCTCGGACTGAGCCGTGCGACGCGCTACCGGTTTATTGCCCGTTATCGCGCCAGCCGAACGGTGGAAGCGTTGATCGAGAGGCCGTTGGGTCGACCCAAGGACAGTTTGCGCGAGGAGCCGGTCCGCGACGCCCTGATCCAGCAGTTTCTGGAACGCGAGTATCTGAAGCCGACCCGGCCACCGCGGCGGCAAGTGGTCGCGCAGATCGCGATAGCCTGCCGGCAGCAAGCTCCGCTATCAATGTCCGGTCGTCGGACGGATCGCCCATGGTAGGTCCCTCTCGTAATCGCTCGAGCTGGTGACGTATTGCCGCCATCCCATCGTCGATCTGCTGGCGCAGCGGCTCATCTGACTCTGACATGGCCTCAGCCTAACGTGCCGCCCCGACAGAGGACAGGAGCTCGACCTGCCTAAGGTGGTCGACCGCCGAGCGGACCCACCAGCGACTCTCAGGCTCGGCAGCCGTCGAGAAAGCGACTTTGGCCATCCCCGGCTGCTCCGCGCCCATGGTTGTCAAACCGCGGCGCCCACTCGTGCAAGAAAGTGGTGATGGCCGCGTCGCACGTGGCCCAGCTTACGTGGACATACCAGCCAGCAGGACCACGGGCGCGTTGGGCGGAGTTACGAACGTGAGCGCCAGGCTCGGTCCGGTGCGTTTTTGTCCGGGTCATGAGGCCCGAAATACCCACGAGTCATGGGTTTGGCGCGTCGGTATCAGGCCCAGACATAGGTCGAGCAGATTGCCGGGTCGTGGTTGTGGGTGCAGGACACATCGCTGTAGCCGGGCGTCTGGAATGCCAGGTAAGGCGTGCAGCTGTAGCAGTTGCCACGCGCGTGAAGTGCGCGCGCGTACCAATGGTCGAGCACGGTGCGCAGGTCGGCGAGCCCGGACCCGATCTCCTCCGCGCGTTGCACATTCACCAGATAGGCGTGAGTCCCGTAAACATGGCCGACGCGGGCCAGCACATCGTCGAACGGGTGCAGGAAGTTACCCCAGGACTTGAGACACAGCGCGCCGACGTAGCATAGGTCGTAGCTGGCCGGGCAGCGCGCGATGGCCGCATTGAGCTGCGGGACGAAGTGGCGCACCAGCCGAACGTCGTCCTCGAAGATCAGCACGTGCCGGCTGCCCTGTGCCTGTGCCGCGCGCAGCACCGCCAGATGGCTGGCCGCGCACCCCGCCTGCCCGTCGGAGACCGTGCCGGGATGGATGAGTTCTCGGCCATCGATGGCGTCGAAGAAGCGCACCCATCCATCGACCCCCGCCGAGCGAAACTGCGCCGAGGCCTGGCGCCGCCGATCCGGCCGGTGCGGCAAGTTGATGCAGTAGCCGGCATCGATCCGGATGGATTTGTATATCGCCCAGGAGCTGCGGCTGACACGAAAGGCGTAGCCCAGGGCATGTTCGCTGACGAACCGGTCCACGGCGGCGCGGACGGCGGCGAAATTGTGGTAGTCGTGCCCGGCCAGCAGGCCGCCGGGGCGCACCCGCGGCCACCATGCGGCGATGTCGCCGCTGACCGCCTCATAGGTGTGGCCGGCGTCGATGAAGGCAAAATCGACGGAGTCCGGCGCGAAGGCAGCGGCGGCGCGGCGGCTGTCGGCGCGGTGCACGGTGACCGATCCGAGCAGCCCCGCGCGCTCCAGGTTGGCGGCGAACGCGGGCCATAGGTCGCGGTAGCCGACATGCACGTCGCCGGCGAAACTATCGACGACGTGGAAGCTGATGTCGGCGCCGGTCTCGCGTATGCGTTCGGCCATATAGAGGGTGGAGCGGCCCAGGTAGGCGCCGATCTCCACGAAGCAGGCCGGGCGGGAACCGCAGCGGCGCAGCGCCAGCTCGTAGAGGTCGTCGAAGTCGAACCAGCCGGGCACGGGGAGATAGTGGTGCGGCATTGTCGTCCGGGGCCATTGGGTGAAGACAGCAAGCAGGTCTTTTTTGAGAAAAAGAACCAAAAAACTTTTGTTCCTTTTGGCTTCGGCCTCTCCTTCAAAAACAGCTGCTCGCTTCAGCCGATCAGCGCGCGCACGTCGTCGTAGGGCCGCGGCTGCCAGCGCGGATCACGGGTCTGCTTGGGGCTGACGTTGCCGGGATGGATGTGGCCGACGAAGAAGTCACAGCGCGGCAGGACGCGGACGCACCCGCCGCCCGCGCCGAACACGAACTGCGTGTCCTCGCCCACGTTCACGTCCTGGAAGCGGTGGCGCTGCCATAGATCGCGTCGGTAGCAGAAGGTGGCGCCGTACACCCAGGCGGAAGCGCCCTGGGCATAGCGATATTCCCAGGCGCGGCGGGCTGCCTCGTCCAGGAACAGCATCCGGTCCAGGCCGCAGATGGCGGCGTTTTCCGCGTTCAGTTCCCCGACCTGGTAGCTGAGGCGCCAGGGCGCATACCAGTCGTCGTCGTCCCAGTGCGCGATGATCTCGCCGCGCGCATGCGCGCAGGCGGTGTTGCGCTTGTAGCCGACGCGGCGGCGCGGCACTTCGCGGAAGTAGCGGATGGAGGGGTCCGGCGGCATCAGGTCGGCGACCGCGTCCGCCCCGTCATCGAGGACGATCAGCTCGCGGCGCGGGTAATCCTGCTCCTGGAACAGGCGGATCGCGTCCGGCACGAAACGCCTTCGGTTGTTCGTCGGCATGATGCAGGAGACGAGCGGCGCCGCGGCGATGATGGCGGGCGTGCCGGGGGCGGGCAGGCTTGCCGGCCGCGCGCGGGAGCGGCCGAGGTAGAAGCCGCGATCCGGCGCGAGCGTGTCCGGCTCCCCGGTCCGCTGCCAGCCGGCGGCGCCGAGGTACTGGCCGCATCCGAACGCCCAGGCATTGCGGCCGTGGCGCAGATAGATGAACAGCCCCTCGCCGCTCAGCGGCGCCAGGCGCGCGCCGATGCCCAGCGCGCGTTGCAGGAACATGGCGTCTTCGGCCAGCGATATCTCCGGGTAGCGGCAGCCGCCGCGGTACAGCGCCCTGCGGTAGGCAAGCGTGCCGCCGTGGACGTCGGCCACGAACAGGCGGCGGTGATGCTCGGGCGTGCAGCGCCAGAACTCCCAGCGGTCGAGGTCGAAGAAGCAGGTTTCCTGCAGGGCGGTGATATCGGCGGCGCCGTCCAGGATCGGCTGCACCTGGGCCGAGATGCGGGTCGGCGCGTACCAGTCGTCGTCGTCCCAGTGCAGGATGATGTCGCCGCGGGCGTGGTCGGCGGCGAGGTTGCGCATGGTGCCGATCGAGCGGGCGATGCGGGTGCGGATGTGGCGGATGCGCGGGTCGGGGGGGATCAGTGCCGCCAGGTTCTCGCGGCTGGCATCGATGATGACCAGTTCGCGGTTCGGGTAGTCCTGGCGCTGGAAGTAGCGGATGGCCTGCGCCATCCATTCCGGCCGCCCGCTGGTCGGCATGATGCAGGAGACCAGGGTGCCGGCGCTGGTTGCGGGCGCGGCGGCGGCAAGGGCGGCAGACGGCGCGGGCAGGGGCGCGAAGTGGCGGCACGCCTCGCCGCGGCAATGCGCGTGGTAGGCTTGATGCGCGCCGGCGCGGCGCAGGCCGCAGAATGTATCCTGGTAGCGGCGGCGGCTGGCGTCCATCAGCCGCGCCTCCTCGCGCTGGCGGCGTTCGGTGAAACTGTGGCGGAACACGTAGGCGCCAGGCGCCCATACGGCGAGGAAGCCGGCGCGCACGGCGCGCACCGCGTAATCCATCTCCCAGCACGGGCCGAGGCCGTAGGCTTCGTCGGCGGGGCCGATGGCGTCGATCACCTGGCGGCGGATGGCGAGGCAGAAATCGCCGGCGTCCCACAGCGGGGCGAGGCTGCGCACGCGGGCGCCGAATTTCTGCGCGGCCAGCGCGGCGGTGCGGGCGATGTTCGCTTCCGTGCCATCGGGAAAGGCGGCGAGCTGGTTCCAGGCGCGGTTGGTGGAGGGGCAGGCGATGCCGTGGCGCGGATTGGCATCGAGTGCTGCCAGCAGCGTCTCCAGCCAGCCTGGCCCGACGATGGTGCCGCTTTCCAGCAGCACGAGCGTCCGCGCGCCGCTCTGCCGGGCGAGTCGGTTGAGGCAGGCGGCGGGGCCCTGCGGTTCCTCGGTGCCGGACTGTGCGATGTCGGCCAATG